>Ga0222713_10003227_pt1 | contig 17029 bp, 15 predicted proteins | sample C33_649DmetaG_FD_165061 | JGI IMG/M metagenome (GOLD analysis project Ga0222713, IMG submission 165061) | Estuarine water microbial communities from San Francisco Bay, California, United States - C33_649D | ecosystem: Environmental > Aquatic > Marine > Unclassified | place: USA: California...
TTCGATCGATACCGCACAGAAGACAGCGCCCTTTAAAGTAGAGGGTGAAGTCATCCGTTTTGAGGGATTTTTGAAAGTGTACTTGGAATCCAAAGACGACGAGGAAGAAGACGATCAAGAAGGTTTGTTGCCCGCCGTTCGCGTAGGAGAGTCTTTGGGTTTAGATAAAATCACCGCCACCGAGCGCTTCCAAAAACCCAAGCCCCGCTACACCGAAGCCTCTCTGGTGAAGAAACTAGAGGAATTGGGCATTGGGCGCCCCTCTACCTATGCACCGACCATTAGCACGGTTCAAAAACGCGGCTATGTGGTTCAAGAGAATCGGGAAGGACAAAAACGCAGCATTCGCTATTTCGAATCCAATGCCAGCGGCATACACCAATCGGTGATGGAAGAAAATTTTGGTCAAGAGCGCAATAAGTTGTTTCCCACCGATATCGGGTCTTTGGTGACCGATTTCCTGTTGGCCCATTTTGATCAAATCATGGACTTCGGCTTCACGGCAAGCGTAGAGAAGCAGTTTGATGAAATTGCCCAAGGCATGAAAGCGTGGCAAGAGATGCTGGGTGATTTTTATACCCCCTTCCACGAAACTGTGGCCAAAACGGTTGATACCGCTGAACGGGTAACAGGCGAGCGATTGTTGGGTACGGATCCCAAATCGGGGCTTCCCATTTTGGCCCGCATGGGTCGATACGGCGCCTTGGTTCAAAAAGGAGATAAGGATTCGGGTGTGGATCCTGCATTTGCCAGTTTGCGTGCGGGTCAAACCTTGGAATCCATTCAATTGGAAGAGGCCTTGAAGTTGTTTGAATTGCCCCGTGACGTTTGCTCCATAGACGGAGAAGCGGTCACGGCCGCCGTAGGTCGATACGGCCCGTACCTGAAATTCAAGGGTAAGTTTTTCAATGTTCCTGCTGAAACAGATTTGATTGCCTTGAGCGAGGAGCAAGCCCAGTCTATGATGGCTGAATTCTTGTCTCAACCTCAGTATCCCTTGGAAGTAGGAAGCTACAAAGGTCAGCCGCTATTGGTCAACAAAGGCCGATTCGGTCCTTATGTGAAATACGATAAGATTTTCGCGAGCATTCCCAAAGGCGAAGATCCCAGTACCTTGACCGAAGAGCGCGCCATTCAATTGGTTGAAGCCAAGTTGTCGGGTGAGAAATCGGCAGCATTGAAAGAGTTGGATGCTGAGTTGGGCATTTCCATTGTTGACGGGCGTTACGGTGCGTACATCAAACAGGGGAAAGTCAACGCGCCCATTCCCAAAGGAACCGATTGGAAAGATGTAAGCTTGGAACAAGCCAAATCTTGGCTTGAGGAAGCCGCTACTAAGAAAAAGAGCAGCCCTAAAAAGCGCAAATAGATGGACATCAAGCAGCTTCCGGCCATGATCAGCCTATTGGATGATTCTGATGAGGAGGTGGTGTCCATTGTTGAAAATCAATTTTTATTGGAGGGTCCGAGCATCATTCCCTGGTTGGAAGAGGCTTGGTTTCAATTGAGTGAGGGGCCTGTTTCTGGGAAATTGGCTGAAATCATCAGTCGAATCCAGCAACAGGACCTCAAGCATTCCTTCGAATTGCTCTGGAAACGCCCGCCCATTTCGCTGTTGAAATCATGGATGTGCCTCAGTCGCATTCAGACTCCACAATTGGATGAAAGCGAGGTTCGGCAGTGGGTGAATGGATTGAAAATGGATGTTTGGGCTCAATTTGGAGCCGGGCGAGACCCCATGCAACAAGTGGCGACACTCAATGATGTGTTGTTTCGCCAACACGGGTATCGCGGCAATTCTGATCATTACCACGCCATCGAAAACTCCCTGATCCATGAAACCTTAAAGCGTAAAATGGGCAATCCCATCAGTTTGTCTATGCTGTATGTGATCATTGGCCAGTCGCTCGGATTGCCCGTGTTTGGCATCAATTTGCCTCAGCATTTTATTGTCGCATACTGCCAAATGAAACAATCTCCGCTCTACGATGGAATCTATGAACAAGACGCCATTCGCATCGATGAGGTTGAAAAGGTGATGTTCTATTTGAACCCGTTTAGCCGAGGTCAAATGTTCAATAAAGAGAGCCTCAATGCCTTTCTAAAAGTGGTCAAAGTGACCCCTCAAGACGGTTTTTTCCTACCTTGCTCTGAACAAGACATCATCAAACGGGTTCTGCGCAACATGCACCATGCCTATGGAGAAATCCAACAATCCCACAAGCAGGAGCAAGTGCGTGATTTGATGCGCATTGCGGGAATGGAAGACGAATGGCCCCTGGCTTAAGTTTCGTATCCAAAGCGGCCGTTTGGGTATCCCGCTAAAAACCCCGATTTTTGCAGTACCAAACCTATGGCCGAAAAACCAATTTTGATGCCCAAAATGGGCGAGAGCATTGCCGAGGCTACCATCATTCGGTGGTTGAAAAACGTCGGTGAGCGCATTGAAAAGGATGAGCCCATTGTCGAAATCGCAACAGACAAAGTCGACAGCGAGATCCCCAGCACCGAAGCCGGTATTTTGACCCAGCAAATGCATGGGGAAGGAGCCGTTGTGAAAGTGGGTGAACCCGTTGCTATGGTCGATTCTGAAGGTTCTGCCGCAGTTGCGTCAGCTTCGGCTTCGGCGCCCGTGCAAGCTCCTGTTTCAGAGCCTGTGGCAGCTCCAGTAGCGCCTGCAGTAGAAAAGGCAGCGGCCATGGTAGAGGAACAAATGACTCAGGTGCAAACCCAGATGTCGTCTGCTGATGGTTCTCGTTTTTATTCACCCCTGGTGATGAACATTGCCCGCACCGAAGGCATTTCCATGACCGAATTGGAATCCATTCCTGGAACGGGTAAAGAAGGCAGAGTGACCAAATCAGACATCATGGCTTATTTGCAGGGTGGAAGAAAAGCAGCGGCCACAGCGGTAGCCGCCGCGCCCGCTCTAACTCCCGCTCCCGCCGCTAGCCCTTCTGTCGTTGAGCCTGCTGCAGCTCCGGTTGCTAAGCCTGCGGCCAAAGTGGCTGTATCGCTCAACCCCGGTGACGAGGTGGTTGAAATGGACCGCGTTCGCAAACTCATTGCCGACCACATGGTCATGAGCAAGCAGACCAGCCCTCACGTCACCTCCTTTGTGGAAGCCGATGTAACCAATTTGGTAGCTTGGCGCAACAAAGTCAAGGACTCTTTCAAAAAGCGCGAAGGCGAGAATATCACGTTTACCCCCTTGTTCATTGAGGCCATTACCAAGGCCATCAAAGATTTCCCCATGATCAACGTGTCTGTCGATGGCGATAAAATCATCAAACGCAAGGACATCAACGTGGGTATGGCCGTGGCTCAGCAAAATGGTAACCTGATCGTTCCCGTGATTAAAAACGCAGATAGCATGAATTTGCTAGGAATTACCCGCAAGGTAAACGACTTGGCCAACCGTGCGCGCGTAAACAAATTGACACCTGATGAAATTCAAGGCGGTACCTACACCTTGACCAACGTAGGTTCCTTTGGAAACGTTTTTGGAACGCCGGTGATCAATCAGCCTCAAGTAGCCATCATGGCGGTAGGTGCCATTCGCAAAAAGCCAGCCGTGATCGAAACAGAGTATGGTGATGTAATTGCCATTCGCCATATGATGTATTTGAGCCACAGCTATGACCATCGCGTGGTGGACGGTGCTTTGGGAGGAATGTTCGTGCGCCGTGTGGCTGATTATTTGGAGCAGTGGGACCTCGACCGAGAGGTTTGATTCCATCACAATTGAACGTAATTTGACCCAGTGGAATCCAAGATTCTTCTGTGGTGCAAACTGAGCGCTTTGGGGCTCATGGTCCTAGCCTTGTTGTTCTGGGTTGACGAATGCGGCTCGTACCGCTTTCAAGATGCTCAAGTCAAGATGCACCAAGCATCGGTCAACAGCATGGGGGAGTTGGAGTATGGGTTGATTTGCGAATCAAAAAGAGAAGAAACGGCCATTTCGGTCGACTCGGCCTCCTATTTTCGCATTCAAGACCGAGATTCCATTGCTTTGTATAGCACGCAGTGGCGCCATCGAATTCGAGGGTTTTTAGACCAGCGTCACCCTTCCTTTTCTCAGCGTCAAGATCCGTCAATATTGGAATTAAAGCCTTTGTTGGAAATTCAAGTGCTCTCGGCGATTTTAATGGTCTTGGCCTGGGCCGTTTGGTTGATCCAAGACTTTAGCAAGCGCTTGGGCATTTGGTTTTTTGCCCTCACTTTGAGCGCATATTTATGGTGGTTTGCCGTATGAGAAGGGATTGGAAAAGCGAGTGGAAAGCCATGATGGCCTCTCCCTATGGGCGATGGTATATGGCTGTGCTGCTCATGGCCCTATGTTACCAATGGATTTTTCAGCGCGAATGGGTCGACACCGCCGAGTACCTGAGAAAGGCTCAGTCAATTTGGGCAGGTTGGACCCCTCGAGATTCAGACCGGCTGCTGGAATATTCCCGCAGAAGCCCTTTGTTTGGATTGTTGCTCTGGGCGCTAGGACCTCTTTATTCGCTGGTATCTGCATTGTTGTCGCTTTTGACCTTGCTTCAATTGCGCATGTGGATTCGCGAGCAGAGTTCTTATCAAAATGCCCCTGAATATGCTACGGTATTTTGGTTGTTTCACCCCTTGCTCTTGGTCTATGCGGTGGTTCCCATGCCCGAATGCATTTGCCTATGGCTCTTGTTGGCCTGGCTCCGTGCCCTCAGCAGCTCCAACGAATGGGTTTTGGGCATGACAGCGGCGGCATTGTTGGCTTTAAAGCCCGTTTTTGCAGTGCTGCTGCCCTTGATGATTTTGGCTCAGTTCATGGGTCTTATTTCAAGTTTCACGGTTCGCAAGGCAGCGATCATGGTGCTTCCCTTGGCCCTGGTTTGGGGCTTTAACAGCTTTGATAATTATCGGGCCTTGGGCTTTTGGCATTTTTCCTCCATGGGCTTGACCAATGCGCTTGAATACAACCTGCCGGCCTATGGTTCTGCAATTGAGCTGTCAGATGCAGCAGGAAATGCGGCTGAGACAGCCACCGTTTGGAAAGAACAGATACGGCAGGTCGTTTGGGGCAATCCCCTTCGCGTGATTTGGATTCACCTGAGAGGAGTGGTGCTGGGTTTGCTCGATCCGGGTCGCTATGACATTTGGGCCTTCTTTGGCGCACAAGGCGATGCGCAGCACATGAAAGCACTCATCAAAGGCAATTTTCAAGCGCTTACTTGGAATGCTGGGCTGTTATTCATGGCCATTGGAGCCTTGGTTCAAGCCTTATTTTTGGTTTGCATCACCTTCGGATTGATGAAAAATGGCAACTTCAGACAGCATCAATTTTGGGCACTCGTAGTGCTGGTTTTCCTTGGTTTGAGCGGTCCCGTGGCTTCAGCACGGTATACCTTGTTGGTCTATCCGATTCTAGCCCTTTGGTTTAGCGAGGGTTGGGGGTCCCGAAAGGAGAGGAGGTTCAGATGAACATACTCATTATCAGCGACAATCATACCTACAGCGATGCGGCACTGCTGGATCAAATTCGTTGGGCCGATGAGGTTTGGCATGCAGGAGATTGGGTCAACGAGGGGTTGGTTCTGGAGATCGATGCTTTGGGCAAGCCCTTGGTTTCGGTATACGGAAATGCCGATGGAACGGAAATCAGGCAGCGTTTTCCGGAGTTTTCTGTTATCGAGCGTCAAGGTTTGCGAATCATGATGGTTCACATCGCCGGGAAAATAGGGGTGTACTCGGCCCGGGTTCGCGATCAAATTCGCCTGCATAAGCCGCAGTGGTTGGTGTGCGGTCATTCCCACATTTGCAAGGTGCAATGGGACGAGCGTTACCATCTAATGCATTTGAATCCAGGCGCTTGCGGTCTTCAAGGGTTTCACAAGGTTCGCACAGCCTTGCGTTTGGTCATCGAAGATGGCACTGCCAAGCAATTGGAAGTCGTAGAATGGGCCAGAAAATCTTTGTAATTTTTTCGAAAAAACCCTTTGAAAAGCGGCTGATAGCCCCTTACATTTGCACCTCGTTCTGATAGAGCATGCCCAGGTGGCGGAATTGGTAGACGCGTTGGTCTCAAACACCAATGAGGTAACACTCGTACCGGTTCGACCCCGGTCCTGGGTACCAAAATCGATCGCAGTGTCGACAAAACATTCTCTTCAGATAACAACAATCGACGGCCTCCAAATGGCCGTCGATTTGTTTATACCCGAATTGGGCGATGGGCCTTTTCCTGTCTTGGTTTATGCCCACGGTTTCAAAGGTTTCAAAGACTGGGGTTATGTGCCGCATTTGCATGAGTTTTTTGAAGCTCACAATACAGCCGTTGTCACCTTCAATCATACGCACAATGGAGTACAGTCTCGCGATTTCGATGATTTGGAGCGTTTTGCTCGCAATACCATTACCCAAGAACTGAGGGATCTAGAAAGCTTGGGGAAGTGGTTGAAGCAAGAATGCGATACCTACAACCTGAATGCTGATTCGTTGAATTGGTTGGGACACAGCCGGGGGGGAGCCAATGTCATTGTGTTCGCCTCATTGTTTCCGGACTTTGTGCGCAAAGCCATAACCTGGGCACCTTTGGGCGACTATCGACATTTGTTTCGCCAAATGGATTTGCATGCCTGGAAAGAAACGGGGCGCTGCTTCATAGCCAACCAACGCACAGGTCAAGAAATGCCTCTGGATTACGTCATTTGGGAGGATTTGGAAGCCCATGAAGATTATTCCGTGCAGGCCGCAGCCAGAGCATTGGGTCGTCCTTTATTGATATTACACGGTGACCAGGACCAAGCGGTTCCCCTCGAACAAGGCCAAGCGCTCCATCAAGCCTGTTTGCATTCCTTGATGCAGGTCATGGAAGGGGCTGATCATACCTTTGGTTGCAGCCATCCCTGCGCCGGCCCTGAAGATTTCTCAGAGGCTTTGTGGTTGACCATGGATGCCACTCAATCCTTCTTGGAAGAGGATATGTGAAGCTTATCGCGCCGCTGCGCGGCGCAAGCGGTCGTTGATGGCCAAGCCCAAGCCCTGATTCGGTGCTAGCTCAATCCAAGCCTTTTTGAACCCCAGGGTATCCAATTGTCGCAGAATGGAAAAGACCTTTGCGGCAGCTTCATTCAAATCTCCTGACTGACTGAGCGCCAACAAATGGTCTTGGGGCCATGCCGAGGCTGTTGGATTCGAAAATGGCACGTAGGCGCTCTCGGCTTCCCATATTGGCACTTCCTGTCCCGGTTCCAACAGGTACAACTGACAAAAAGGGCTGTAGTGTTGTTCCAACTGCCCGGGAGCTTGAACCGCCCCTTTGACAGACAACTGCCGTTGCACCGGCCCTACCACTCGCTCCAGTTCTTCTTGGCTGATTTTTCCCAAACGAAGCAAATGAATTTCGTCGCCCATCAAGGAAACAATGGTGCTTTCGATGCCCACTTCGCAAGGACCTCCATCCAGTACGGCTTCAATTGCATTTCCAAGCTGATCCAATACGTGCTGAGCCGTTGTCGGGCTTACATATCCAAACGGATTGGCCGAAGGTGCAGCCAAGGGGAACTCCAGCGATTGAAGGAGTGACAAAGTCAACGGGTGTTTGGGCATGCGGAGACCCACGCTAGGCAAGGAACTGCTGACCAAGTCGGGTACATGTTCGCTTTTGGGAACGACGAGGGTCAAGGGGCCGGGCCAAAAAGCTTGTGCCAATTGTTGGGCTTTTTCGGGCCAACGGGAACTCAAACCTTGCGCCTGCTCCAAACTTCCTACATGGAGAATGAGTGGGTCGAAAAACGGCCTTTTTTTCGCTTCGAAAATGCGGGCCACGGCAATGGCATCCAATCCATTGGCCGCTAATCCGTAGACGGTCTCAGTAGGAATGGCCACCAAGCCGCCTTGCTGCAGCAGCGCGGTGGCCTTGGAGACCTCAGTCAAGCACTGGGCTTGCATGTCTAGCGCCGTTTGAGGTTGTACTTGTCAATCTTGTTGTACAGGTGGCTTCGCTGAATGTCAATTTCAGCCGCTGTTTTAGCCACGTTCCACCCGTTTTGAATGAGTTTTCGTTCGATGAACACTTTCTCGGCCCAGTCGCGAAAATCTTGAAGAGTTTGGTATTCATCGACCACTCCAAAGGGATCAGCTCCTCGTTGAGCCGGGTTGCTGTACATGTAAACATCTTCGCCGGTTATGGCATCTCCGCAGAGAATCACCAAACGCTCGATGACGTTGCGCAGTTCGCGAATGTTGCCCGTCCATTTTACCTCTTTCAAGGCCTCGTATCCGTCGGGAGTAAAGGTTTTGGTTTGCAGCCCGTTGTCGGCACATATGTCCTGCATGAAGTGTTCGGCAATGAGCAAGATGTCTTCTTTGCGCTCATTCAAGGTTGGAACATGCATGAGGATCACCGAAAGGCGGTGGTACAGGTCCATTCGAAATTGACCTTTTTCAATTTCTTCCAGCAAATTCTTGTTCGTAGCGGCTACAATGCGCACATCGACTTTGATTTCCTTATCGCCACCTACCCGGGTGATTTTTCCTTCTTGAATGGCTCGAAGAACCTTGGCTTGAGCCGCCATGCTCATGTCTCCGATCTCATCCAAAAACAAAGTGCCGCCATGAGCTTGTTCGAACTTGCCGATGCGCTGTTTGATGGCCGAGGTAAAGGCCCCTTTTTCGTGGCCAAAGAGTTCGCTTTCGATGAGTTCGGTGGGAATCGAGGCGCAATTGACTTCTACCAAAGGCATGGCAGCACGCGCGCTTTTTTCATGCAACCAGCGGGCCACCAATTCTTTTCCTGTTCCATTCTCCCCGGTGATCAAAACGCGGGCTTCGGTGGGAGCCACTTTCTCAATGGTCTCTTTGATTTTCGCGATGGCAGGGGTCTCGCCAATGATATCAAAGGTTTTGGATACTTTGCGTTTGAGGACTTTGGTTTCAGCGACCAAATCTGTGCGCTCTATGGCGTTGCGCAGGGTGATCAACAGGCGATTCAGATCGGGTGGTTTGGTCAGGAAATCAAAAGCGCCTTTCTTGGTGGCGTCAATGGCCATTTCGACATTTCCATGGCCAGAAATCATGACAAATGGCAGTTCGGGCTTAAGCGCCAAGGCTCTTTCCAAAACTTCCATGCCATCCATTCCAGGCATTTTTACGTCGCACAATACCACATCGTAATCGTTTTTCTGGATCAATTGATACCCTTTTTGACCGTCTTCAGCCAGGGTTACGTTGAAATTCTCGTATTCCAGAATTTCCTTAAGCGTTTCTCTGATAGGGGCTTCGTCGTCAATGACCAATATATCTGCCATAAATCTGTCTTAAAATTCATACAAGGATAGGGTAGGTGCAGTAGACACAAATCCACAGATATGCCCGTGTTTTCCACCGCGCATAGTTCGCGTCTGATGAAATTCAAAATAATTGGACAGGCTGAGGAAATATTTGCGAAATCCCTGTGATTGCGGTTTCTTTGTTATTCGGCAATAGTACGAACACTTGCATGCGTAAACGATTTATTTACCAAACGGCACTGCTGATTGCGGGCTTCGCTGTTGGGCCCTTGATGGCACAGCAGGATCCAATGTACACCCACTTTACTTTCAATAAGGTGTTGTACAATCCAGCTTACGCGGGAGCTTCTGATCAGTTCTGTTTGAATGCCATTACCCACCAGCAGTGGTTGGGTTATGATGACGAATCTCCATTGATCAAAACTCAAGGAGGTTTGCCTACTTCAGATAATTTGGCTCGAAACATTGCTCCCAAGACCACAGGGGCTGGCTTTTCTGCTCCCATTCGCCTCAAGCTGAAGGGGAATTCGGTCAATGTCGGTGGGGCTTATGCCGGTTTCATCTCTGATCAAATCGGTTACGAGAATAATACTTACATGAAATTCGGTTTGGCTGGCGCCTATGGTCTTTCAAGCGGCGCCAACCTGCGCTTGGGGGTTGACTTCACTTCGCTAACCAAAGAATTGGATGGTCAAGGTCTTCGTTACCACGATCCCGGTGATCCTTTGATTCCCACTGGAACTTCTGCCGATACCCGTGTAACCATGGGATTGGGTGCCTATTATTCTGACCCCAACATCATGGGTGGGGCCTGGGGTAGCTTGTCTATGACGCATTTGATGCCCCAAACCTTTGCTTACGGTCCCAGCGGTGCCATTCAGATCAGCACTGCTCGCCACTTGTACATGGCCGGTGGTGTTCGCATGGATAATTTCATGGGCAACCCAGCGTTGACTTTGGATCCCGCCTTTAAAATCCGCACGGTTTTGGGTAAGGGCGGTTTGGTAAAACCCGAATTGGATTTGCAAGGCATTGCCAACTGGAATGAATTGTTCGCGGGAGGTTTGAATCTTCGCTCTTACGGCACAGGCTTGGATGCCCTTTCTCTGATTCTCGGCTATTACCCACCCTTGATGGGCAATGGAGCCGGTCAGCAAAAGTTGCGTGTAGGTTATTCATACGACATAACGGTTTCCAATTTGGTGCGCAATAGCTTTGGTACTCATGAAGTTCAAGTGAATTATTGCTTCATGATCAGTTTGCCTGATCGCCCTGAAATCATCTACCGTCACCCCCGTTGGATGGAGCATTCGCCAGAAATTGATTAAAAAAAGTTATTCACACACAATAAACATTTTAACTTGCCGTTATACTCCCACATAAAAACATGTCTTGCTTTATAAAAGGCAAGCCATATTTTTGCAACCTTAGATAAATAGTACCGATTGGAAACTGAACACATGAAGAATCCGTTGTCGCGTTTCGATGCAATGAACAGCATGGCTACCAAAGCAAAGTCGCTTTTTGCCAACAAACGAGTACGCCAAGTGGCGATTGTCGCTTCCGTATTCATGGTCGCTTGCGGCCCCGCTGATACCGGTGATTTGACGGGCTTACAGGGTCGTCGCCCCTGGTTCCACCCGCAACCTCCAGGAACGATCTACGTTCCTTCTGGAACTTTCCATACGGGACAGGCAGGACAGGATATTTTCCAGTCTTACTTGGAGCCCAATAAACAGATGACCATTTCGGCCTTCTGGATGGATGAAACTGAAATCACCAACAACGAGTACCGTCAATTCGTGGCCTACGTGGCTGACTCCATTGCGCGTTACGTGTTGGACGATGATCAGTATTTCATGCCTGAGAACGACGAAGGCTTCCGTTTCATCGACTACACGCAACCCGGTCCTTTGGATCCCCGCAATTTCGAGAATCACAAGGAAGATTTGTACGATTTGTATTACCAGGGTGATGAGCGTTTTCGTGGAAAGCGTCAATTCGATACTCGCAAGTTGATGTATCACTATGAGTGGTTCGATTTGGCCAAAGCTGCCATGTTGGATCGCGATAAGTATGATCCCATGAATCGCCGCGAATTCATTGAAGAGGAAGACGTATTGATCTACCCCGACACCTTGTGCTGGGCTCGTGATTTCACTTACTCTTTCAACGAACCTATGGCCCGTGTGTATTTTTGGCACCCCAAATACGACGATTATCCCGTGGTCGGTGTGAATTGGCACCAAGCCCGTGCGTTCTGCATGTGGCGTACCATTCGCAAGAACAGCTATTGGGATCAGCAAGGTTTTTACCCCACTACAGAAGATTTCCGTTTGCCCTCTGAATATGAATGGGAATACGCTGCCCGCGGCGGTCGTATCGGAAACAAGTACCCTTGGGGTGGTCCTTATGCCCGCAACAGCAAAGGCTGTATGTTGGCCAACTTCAAACCCTTGCGTGGTAACTATGGTGTAGACGGCGGTGTTTACCCAGTGCGAGTTGATTCTTATTTCCCCAACGATTTCGGTCTGTATAACATGAGCGGTAACGTTTCAGAATGGACCAATACCGTTTGGGATGAGGCTAACAACGCATTCGTTCATGATTTGAACGGTGAGCGTCAAGTTTACATCAAAGAACGCGGAGAGGATGCGGCCAACACCCCCATTAGCGAGAAGCGTAAAGTGATTCGCGGTGGTAGCTGGAAAGACATCGGGTATTTCATCGAGTGCGGTGCGCGTACATATGAATATCAAGACACTAGCAAGTGCTATGTAGGTTTCCGTTGCGTTCAAACCTACATCGGTCGTTCGAATAAAGACACCAAGTAATCCCTTTCACAACATGTGGATAAGAGAATTGCACGTGCGGCAATTTTTGAATCCATATTGCGTTTAGACAACAACAACTATTAACCAAATAAAACAATGAGCAAAAGTTTCTTTGAATCCAAAAAATTCAAAACGACCATGAACTTCGTTTATGGTCTGGGTGCAGCCGTCGTAATTGTGGGGGCTCTGTTTAAAATTCTTCACTTGAAGGGTGCAGACATCATGTTGACTATAGGTCTATTGACTGAGGCCGGCATTTTCGTAATCTCTGCTTTCGAACCTGTTCACATGGATCCCGATTGGACCTTGGTTTACCCCGAATTGGCTGGAGGAGATCCCAGCTCAAAGAAAAAGTCTGGTGGAAGTGTTTCCCAGCAATTGGATTCTATGTTGTCTCAAGCCAAAATCGGTCCCGAATTGATCGAGTCTTTGGGAACGGGCTTGACTTCATTGAGCACCAATGTGAAAGACATGGCCAGTATGTCAAGTGCGGCTGTTGCTACTAAAGAATATTCTGAGAACGCTCACAAAGCAGCTACCAATATGGCTTCTATTGCCGATAGCTCAGCTATGGTGAGTGATTCTATGGGTAATTTCTCTAGTGGTTTGGGTTCTGCGTTGAACAATTTGATGGCTACTGAGAGCGCCACAGCTACCTTTAACCAGGAGTTGGCTCAATTGAACCGCAACTTGAACAACTTGAATTCCATCTATGGTAACATGTTGAGCGCCATGGGTGGTGCCAAAAACTAAGTTTAACTGACTGTACCACATTAACTTAAAGATATAAAATATGGCAGGTGGTAAATTGTCAGCACGTCAGAAGATGATCAACATGATGTACCTCGTGTTGACCGCTCTTTTGGCGTTGAACGTATCCAAAGAAATCATCAAGGCTTTCAATTTGATTGAAAACTCGCTTGATAATTCAACTCGAAACATTGTTCAAAAGAATGATGCTGTTTTAGCTGCTTTGCAAAAAATAGCTAGCCAAGACAATCAAGCTGCGAAAGTGGCTGTTGAAAAGGTGAATGAGGCTCATACGATCAGCGAAGGTTTGATTAAAAAAATCTCTGCGATCAAAACTGACCTCTTGACTTTGTCTGGAGATGGTAAAGATCCCAAAACGGGGCGCAAATCTGATGAAGAAGGTCTGCTGGTAAAAGGCGGTGTCAACGAATTGGCCCAAGGTGACAACATGGAAATTCATGCGAATTATTTTGTGGTTGAAGATGGTGGTCGTCGTGGAACAGAATTGCAGAAAGCCATCAATGATGCCCGAATCGCATTGTTGAATGTTCTGGAGTCAGCGACCAAAGACACGAGTTTGGCGAAAAATCCTGAGACCGTAAAATTCTTGAAAGAGAAAAAAGCGGCCATCGAAGCCAAGACCTCGTTGTATGCCGAAGATGGAGTCAACAGCAGTGGTTCACCTCAATCCTGGGTCTCCATGTACTTGGAGCACTCTCCTTTGGCCGGTGTTTTTGCGATGTTGTCTAAGATTGAGAACGATTGCCGCGCATTAGAGGCAGAAGTTGCTCAAGCTTTGGCTGAATCCGTAAACGCAACCGACTACAAATTCGATTCTTTGATCCCCGTAGTTTCTTCGCCCATGAGTGCAGTATTGACGGGTCAAACCTATGAGGCTAATATCTTGTTGGCTGCTTATAATTCCAAAGCCCAAATGCGTGTTTTGGTTAACGGCAACCCCATTGATGTTGTTGCAGGTGTAGGTAAGTACAAAGTAACTCCTCAGTCTCCTGGTGGTGCCAAATACAAAGTAGGCATCGAAGTCCCCACTCCTGGTGGTGGAGCACCCAAGATTTATGAGACTGAAGCCGAGTATAGTGTATTTGCTCCTCAAGCTGCTATTTCTGCAGATGAATTGAACGTGTTCTACGTTGGATTGGATAACCCCATCTCTGTTTCGGTTGGTGGTGTTGATCCCAAGAACGTAATGGTTCGTGTTGTGGGCGGTGGTACCAAGCTGGTCAATGGCCCTCCAGGCAAATACAAAGTGTTGGTTCCTACACGTCAGGGCAATGAATGCACCGTTGAGGTAGCCGCTAAGTTGCCTGATGGCCGAGTGGTATCCATGGGTAAGAAGTTGTTCAAAGTGCGCAACGTTCCCCGTCCATACTTCAAAGCTGGTTCAGTTGGTTTTTCAGGCCCTATCTCTTTGTCTTCAATGAAAGTTCAGAGCACGGCTGTAGCCCAATTGGATAACTTCATTTACGATGGTGTTAAATACAACATCGTGGGTTACCGTTTCACTTGTGTAGGTCGCCGTACCAACGGACCCAAAGTGGTAAACGTTGACGGAGCTAGCCTGGAACCCATTAAGCCTTTGTTGGCCCGTTTGGGATCAGGTGACGTAATCCAATTTGACCAAATTCGTGCCGTAGGCCCTGATAAGCAGGTGAAATTCCTGGACAACGCCGGCGGTACATTGCAATAATATCTAACATGAAAAAAATAGCATTCATTTTCGCTTTGCTCGCAGCTGCTCAAGTTTCAGCCCAAGATGGCTGGGGCGGTGGCTGGGGTGATGACGGCGGCAGCAGTGGCGGTGGCTGGGGTGAATCCAGCGGCAGTGGTTCTTCAGAAGGGGGATCAGAAGCTTCAGGAGCTCCTGCAGTAGCCCCCACGGTTGAAATCGTAATTCCTACCATTGGAACGCATTATGATGATCCCGCTGAGTCGCATTACGAGCCCGCGTACGTTGAAAACGACGGTAACACAAAAATCAAAGAGGGTGTAGTGATTGTTCGTCCTTATTTGCGTGAAGCCGACGTCAAGATGCGCCGTCGCGTATGGCGCGTCATTGATTTGCGTCAGAAAATGAACCGCTGTTGGACTTGGCCCAAGCAGCCTATTTCCCAAGTTTTTTGGGAATTGGGTACCAAGGGCTTGGTTCGTGCGTATACTTCTGATTCTTTGAATCGAATCATGACTCCAGAAGATATCATTCGTTCTACGGCTGAAATCATTACGACCCAGAAACAACGTCCAGGTTCTGATGATCCAACCGATTTGATTGATACTTCATTTGCTGAGTACTTTGATTGGAGCAAAATTGAGAAGTTCGAAATCATGGAAGATTGGGTTTTTGATTACAAGCACGGAGAATGGAAGCCCATCATCATTGCGATTGCACCAATTAAACCCCGTTCCATCATGGGTCGTACCTATGACGAAAAGCCTTTCTGGATGAAGATGGATGATTGTCGTCCTACTTTGGCCAAATGCGAAGTGTATAACCGTTACAACGACGTTATGCGCTTGAATTGGGATCAACAGATCAATTTGCACCGTTTGTTTGACTCTTACATTGTCAAAACAACCGATTGGGACGATCGTTATATCAACGATAAGCCCGAGTTTCAGCAAGATCAATTGGCTGCGCTTTTGGAAGGTGAAAAAGTCAAAAATGATCTGTTCATTTTTGAGCACGACTTGTGGGAGTATTGATTCAAAATGAATTGTTAAAAAGGGGGGCTATTGCCCCCCTTTTTTGTTGCGTGATTTTAAAGCCAAAATGTTTGAAAAGGCGTGAAAAATCATGTAAATTTGCCGTTCGTTTGAGCGACTATGTCTTTTGATCGCGAAAATCTGGTTGTTGAGTTTGTGAAGCTCAAAGACGGCAAGCACGATTTTTGCCTTTCCTTGGACAAGGGGTTCTTTGAATTATTTGAAAATAGCGAGATTCTCGATGCCGATCTTTTGATGAATGTGCACCTGGAAAAATTAGTCAATTGGATTCATGTTCAATTGGAGATTTCAGGGTTCATTCAACAAGAGTGTGGTCGTTGTTTGGAACCTCTCAATTTGCCCGTTTCTTCAGCGTATAAGTTGATTTACCGGTTAAACAGTGAGGAGGAAAATGAGCAGCGCGAATTCGAAGACGATGGGGTAGAGTTGGTGTATTTGTTGCCGGCCGCTACTCAATTTGACATGTCGCAAGCGGCTTATGAAACAGCCTGCTTGGGATTGCCCATGTTAAAGAATTGCGACGAAATGGAAGAGAAGCCTTGCAACAATCAAATGATTCAAAAGCTCGACGAACTGAACCAAAAAGAAAACCAAGAAAACACCAACGATCCTCGTTGGGATAAACTAAAAGATCTATTCAAATAACAAAGGAACATGGCACATCCTAAGCGAAAAATATCGAAAACCCGCCGCGACAAGCGCAGAACTCACGACTCTTTGACGTCTCGCCCCATGATCGCGGATCCCGTAACTGGCGACGTATCGCTGTACCACCGGGTCAATCTAGAAACCGGTATGTACCGCGGTCAAAAGGTCATGAAAGGCCGCAGCGAAGCCTAATATTCTATGATTCGGATCGGTATCGACGCAATGGGCGGCGATTTCGCTCCGTTTGAAGCCCTCAAAGGAGCCATTCAGGCACAATCCGAAATCAAGGATTGTCAGTTGGTTCTTTACGGCGTAGAATCGGAGTTGCAACACATTGCCCAAGAACAGGGCTGGGACCTCTCAGCCTTGGAAATCGTGGATTGCCCCGATGTTATCGGTATGGCTGAACATCCCGTTCGAGCTTTTACCACCAAGCCCCAAGCATCTCTATCTGTTGGTTTTCAACAATTGGCAAGCAAGGAGACCCAAGCTTTCATTTCTGCCGGCAACACGGGGGCTATGTTAGTAGGATCCATGCATGTCATCAAACCTGTAGAAGGTTTGGACCGCCCTTGTCTCACCGCTGCTGTTCCTCGCATGGACATGCATCCTGGAATTCTTTTGGATGTAGGAGCCAACGCTGACTGCAAACCCGAGCATTTGCAACAATTTGCCATTTTGGGTTCGTTGTTAGCCAAAGCGCTGTACAATTTAGAATCTCCCAAAGTTGGTTTGTTGAACATCGGTGAGGAACCCGAAAAGGGGAATTTACTGAGCAAGGCGGCT
>Ga0222713_10003229_pt1 | contig 17023 bp, 30 predicted proteins | sample C33_649DmetaG_FD_165061 | JGI IMG/M metagenome (GOLD analysis project Ga0222713, IMG submission 165061) | Estuarine water microbial communities from San Francisco Bay, California, United States - C33_649D | ecosystem: Environmental > Aquatic > Marine > Unclassified | place: USA: California...
ATCCGGGCTGGTTGAAACGTTCCATTCCAGGCTCATTGATGATACTGCCTGTGGCATAGAATTTAGATTCAAAATATTGTTCGACTTCTATAAGTGTATTCCATACATCACTCATCTTTTATCAACGCTTTCATAAGTTTAATTGCCCATTCAAATGCTACACGAGCTTCGTCGCCTAGATCATCTGTGAGTTCTGCACGGATAGCTGTTTTAAGATTTTCAGCATCCTTAAATTGGTAAAATCTTCCAGCTCCTGGACACTTTTTAGCAATAATTTGTCCACCAAATAAGTCCCCCATATGACGGCAATATAAATGTGCTTTGATTAAATGTCTACGTTCTGGATTGTAGTTTAATTCCAATAGATACTTGTAGTAGTCGATGGTTTCAGGTAACCATTTAAGATTATGATAGACACCCACTAGTTCAATACAGTCTTGAAAAATCTTGTGCGCTCTCTCTATGTCTGGAAGATTTTTTAACATTCCCTGACTGTTAGCGGCTGTTTCTATGCCATTATAGACTAAGACCATCTGCCAAAGATAATTGGCATATTCTTCTGTGGTAAAAGAACCTGTAACTAGTTTTTTTGCAAATAATGTTCGTTCAGCGTCAGCGTGTAGATCTTTTGTTAGCTCACGTAAGCTCATTCTTCCTCCATTTTTATTTGTAGAGGAAATCCATTAGTACGTGCTGCCTGGGTAGCTTCAACTGCTTTGGCTTCTGCAATTTCAAAGCTGTATACCCCTGCTATTCCGCTGCCTGTTTCGTGAACTGTAATCATAATGTCGCGGGCAGTAGCATCTGTGTGTTTAAAAATTTCAATCAAAACACCAATGACAAAATCCATAGGAGTTGTGTCATCATTAAGGAAAATTACTTTCCAACGCTTGGGTTCTGCAATTTTGACTTTGATTTTTTCGTCAATTTTAATGTCAGTAGTAGGCATAGTAATACTCTCTTTTAAAATTGGGGGAGTTGCCTCCCCCATAGTTATTTAATCTTATTTGATTTCAATCTGACGAGGCTTGAGCGCTTCAGGAATGATTCTTTGTATGTCAATTTGTAACATACCATTGTCTACCTTTGCACCGCGAACTTCCATATACTCAGCTAGAGTAAATGTTTGTTCAAAGTCACGAGCTGCTAATCCTCGATGCAAGTATTCGATACCAGCATCTGCATTAGGACGATTTTTAACGCCACGTACAGTGAGTTGATCTTGATCAACTTCTACTGTGATTTCATCTTTACTAAATCCTGCCACAGCAATTTCAATGCCGTAACTGTCGTCGGCATATTTTATAATATTGTGTGGAGGATAGTTACCATTTTGGTGATGAGGTGCGGTAAAGTAGCGATCAAATCCTACTAGTGCTCTGTTTAGGCTAGCCAGTGCTGCCTGGTCAATAGTTCTTAGTTGCATGTTAGTCTCCTTTATTAAGCAAGAACTGTGTAGGGCCCGACCATCGGCGCCCTACAAACTTATTATACTATCTGTCTGTCTCTGTGTCAAACTTCTTTGAATTCAGCGTCAACTACTGTGTCGCCGTTTTCATTTTGTGCAGGTTGTGATTTAGCCTGTTCGGCTTCCATCTTTTTCTGCATCAATGGTTGAGTGGCTGTAAAGACTTTACCAAGGGCTTCATTGATAGCGGCTGCATCATTTCCATTGGCTGCTTCTTGTACAGTCTTAATTACAGATTCGATTTCTGTTTTTTCGGCATCTGTAATCTTATCGCCGTGTTCAGCTAGATCTTTCTTGATGCTGTGCAGTTGTGATTCAGCCGAGTTACGTGCTTCAATTAGTTCACGTGCCTTTTTATCAGCATCAGCATTTTCTTCTGCTTCACGGATCATCTGTTGAATTTCACTATCACTTAGCCCACTGTTGGCCTTGATAGTAATATTCTTTTCTTTGTTTGTCTTTTTGTCTTTGGCCGAAACATTTAAAATACCGTTGGCATCAATATCAAATGTAACTTCGATCTGCGGCATACCACGTGGTGCGGGTTCAATACCCTCTAGGTTAAATTCGCCTAAGAGTTTATTGAACGCACACAACTCACGCTCGCCTTGGAAGACCTTGATAGTAACAGCTGGTTGATTGTCGTCAGCTGTACTAAATGTTTGATTTGCCTTGGTAGGGATAGTTGTATTCTTTGTGACTAGTTTAGTCATAATACCGCCAACTGTTTCAATGCCTAAGCTCAATGGTGTAACATCCAATAACAGAACGTCTTTCTTGTCGCCTGCTAGTACGGCACCTTGAATAGCAGCACCGGCGGCAACTGCTTCGTCTGGGTTCACATCCTTGCGTGGTGCTTTGCCAAAGAATTTTTCAACTGCTTCTTGTACTTTAGGCATGCGTGTCTGTCCACCTACAAGAATAACTTCATCAATAGAGTTTTGATTTAGTCCTGCATCTTGTAGTGCAATGCGGCAAGGTGCAATTGAACGTTCAATTAGATCGTCGACTAAGCTCTCAAACTTACTACGTGTAAGTTTAATATTCATGTGCTTAGGACCGCTAGCATCTGCTGTGATATAAGGTAAGTTAACATCTGTCTGTGCAGAATTTGATAATTCAATCTTGGCTTTTTCTGCTGATTCTTTTAGACGCTGTAGGGCCAACATATCTTTCTTAAGATCAACTCCTGTGTCCTTCTTGAATTCATCAACAAGGTAATCCATGATGCGTTGGTCAAAGTCTTCACCACCTAGGAATGTATCTCCGTTTGTACTCAATACTTCAATTTGTTTGTCGCCATCTACGTTGGCAATCTCAATAATACTAATATCAAATGTACCACCACCTAGATCATAGACTGCAATCTTACGATCTTTTTTATCTTCTTTGTCAACGCCATAGGCAAGGGCGGCTGCTGTAGGCTCGTTGATAATACGTTTGACATCTAGGCCTGCAATTTTACCTGCATCTTTGGTTGCTTGACGTTGGCTATCATTGAAGTAAGCTGGTACAGTGATCACCGCTTCTGTTACTTCATGGCCAAGATAGTCTTCAGCGGTCTTCTTCATCTTGCGTAGAACTTCTGCTGAAATTTGTGGAGGTGCTAGTTCTTTGTCATTAACATTAATCCATGCATCACCATTTGATGCTTCGGTAATTTTGTAGGGCATTAAACCAATATCTTTTTGCACAGCTTCTTCTTTGAACTTACGTCCAATTAGGCGCTTGGCTGCATAGATTGTATTTTTTGGATTTGTTACTGCTTGACGCTTTGCTGTAGCACCAACTAGAATCTCGTTGTCAGTGTAAGCGATGATTGAGGGTGTTGTACGTGCGCCTTCGCTATTTTCAATTACTTTAGCCTTGCCGTTTTCCATAACGGCTACACACGAATTTGTTGTACCTAAGTCGATACCGATGATTTTGCTCATAATTTTTCTCCTTTAATTAAGCAAGAATTTGTAGACCCTAACGGCGTTCTACAAATTTATTTATATCAAATTTTCTCTAAATTTGGAATATTTGACCATTTTTCTAATTTTTCAATTTTAGCTCTTTTGGCTTGATGCAGATTACTCCAGCTAACAATATTGTTAACTAACAAAATATCTATCATAGCCAACATGTCGCCTAGTTCTTCTTCTAGATGTTCACGGTTAGTACAATCTGTGCCCGGCTTAGTATTATCCATGCCGAATCTACGAATTTTACTAACTGCCTGAATTACTTCTGCAGCCTCTTCCTGTAGAATGTCCATTACTTCGTTATTGTTTTCGTTCATGCTCTACGACCAATCTTTCTCATAATTGTCTGTACACCAATGGCCTGTGCATTGGCATCTTCTAACGCATTGTGGGCTGTGACTTTGGGTAACTCTGGATCAAACCCTAAATCAAATACCGTACGAGTATCTCTAACTTGCCAGTAGTTCCATGGCGGTGCCTTGCTCAGTTTTCTGTAATAGGTATCTAATATATTAATGTCAAAGATACTGCCATGACTCCAAAAAGCTTCAGAGTTCCAAGCAAATTTATGAAACTTTTCAATAGCTTCTTCGATAGGAATACGATTATCTTCTCCGAAAGCTTCTTCTTGGGCGGCAGCTGACTGTTTACTCCACCATTCTATAGTAGCATCGTCAATCTTCATACCTAATGCAGTTACACTGTCTAAATCTACTCGCATGTATAATTTGTCATAGACTCTTGTAGAATATGGATCAAACAATACTGCACCAATAGTAAGGATTGCGGCGTCCGGGGAGGTGGCCAATGTTTCTAGGTCCACCATTAGATGTTTTGCCATTTAAGTCTTTCTGTGTTAATAAAGTTTTGGGGGAAGTTGTTCGCCAGCAAGTTTTTTCTTGTAGCGTTGCTTTGCGGCTGCTGCCTTGCGTTTACGTGTAGTAGTTGGCTTTTCATAAAATTCTTTTTTCTGCAGATCTTTAAGAAGGCCACCTTCTTCGATTTTATTTTTTAATTTTTTTAGGGCTCTGCCAACATCGTCGTTTTTAACGTAGACAATATTACCCTGTAATTTAATAGGTTCACTCATCTTCTGATTCTTCTTCGTCTTCTGTTTCAGGTCTTACCCAGTTAAAATCATATATCCTATTACGATTTATTAATTTATAGGGAGTAACCATGTCATTTGTGAAATAATACGTATTTGGCTGTATCATTATAACAGTGGCAAACTGTTTTGTCAACGGGTCACAGTTATCTAAATCTACCACAATAGTGTCTACCTGTTGTGCTACACTTAACATCCATTCGATGTCATGATCATTTTCATCAAAAAGGAAAACATTTACATCGCTGTCCAACTGACTTAAGATAGATTGGAATTGTTGTTTAACTGTCAGTGATGGTTTAATTAATAAAAAACTATCAGCTAGATTAATTAAAACATCAGGGGGTGTTATAAGATTGATTTTTCCTAAGTTCATAAATTCTTTCTAAAAAACTTTCTAATTTTTCTCTTGGGTAATTACTAAATTTTGGACCATGCTCACGTGTTTCTAAAATAAACTTTTGAAGATCGGATTCCATAGATCCATCTATAATTATATTTTCAAAAATACCTGAACTGTATAATTTGTACAATTCGTCTTTAGATCGAGCTTTTTGAATTCGTTGCCAAATAGTTGATTCGCCTTGTTCAGCATTTTGTACGTAATTTATTTCTGTTCTTTGATCACCAGTTTCCCCTGTTCCTTGATCATGTAACTGCTCTTTTTTTTTGATTCTTCAGCCCATTTGGCTGCTTCTTCTGACTCTGCAGTATCTTTATTTTCTTCAGCCCATTTGGTAGCTTCTTCAACTGCCGGATCATTGTTTTTTGTCAACAGGGTATCTTCCCAAATTAACTTGTCACTAGGAGGTTGTTCTTCAGGTTCAGGCATAGTAACATCTGCTACATACACCGGTGTTGATTCTTCAACTGGTTGATTAGATTTAACTAACTCATCTAATTTCTGTAGTCTTTCTAACTCAGCCTGTTCTTGTCCTTCAAACATCCAGCCAACTTTATGCGGATCTTCTTCTTGTTCTGTGACAGTGGGTTCCGGGGAGACTATATCAACAATCGGACCTAGGGGGCTGTCACCCTCCACTTTTTTATTTTTTTCTTCTCTATACCATTGGAAGGTCATCTGTGCGGCTAATAGCATGATAACTGCCAATGGATCAAATACAATAACAATAAGAATAATAATCCATGTTACTGCACGTTCCAACATGTTTTCGTCCGCACCTTTATCGCCATAGATAAACTTGGCAATATATTTGATCGGACCTACTTCTGCTTCAACCTTGCGTACCTCTGCGGCAATGGGCGCACGTTCTGCTTGCAGAGCTGAAATAGTTTTCTGTGCTTGAGTAATTTCAGCTTGTAGGTTAGCACGTTCCTTAGCTTGTTGCTTACGAATTGTAACTGCACGTTCTGCACCTCTATCAGTGTCAGTGCGACCTAACATTTGATCAACCTGAGCATCCATTTGTGTAAGTGCTTTTTTAGCAGATTCAATATTGCCACGTTCTGTGGCTATCTTCTCATCATAGACTGCTATCTTTGATATTACATCACCACTGACTAAACTCTGATCACTGTGTGCTTTTGATAGAAAACCAAAGATACCCATCGAAGTGATCAACATTAATACTATGACTGCGATGGTCATATATGATTTCATCAACCACGGAGCACGTTCCCAATTAGCCTTCAACCAACTGGCACAGACCAGCTTGGCTACTTCTAATGAAGAACCCATAATATAGATGGGAATAACGGCCGCAGAGAAAATAGCAGCCAAACCTACTACGGAATAGTAGATTGCGACTGCTGAGATGGTGAGGCCAGTTAAGAGTAGTAGCCAGGCTAAAATCATTGTGTATTAAGGATTAATTACTGTTGAACCATCGATGAGTTGAACGCTGATACAGCTACGTAGGTCACCGTAGTTACCTCCATCGGTGGCATCATAGGCTGTAACTTCTTGCTGACTACCCGAGCCTTCCAATGGGTCAGTGCCTTCTACAGGAATAAACACACGAACAGAGCGAGTAACTTCTTCAATCAATGCCCGCATAACAGCTTCTTGTACTGCTTCGTCGGTATTATTAATATTCTCGCCGTCGTATGAGCTAGATGTACTTGTGCTATCATTTAAGTATTGTTGAAATTTTTGTTCTGCTTGTAGAATACCTGCATTTTCACCATCGGCTAGATCAATGCCATAGCGGTCGTACTTGACAGTAAATGCAACTTGTGTTGGCTCGTCATCACCGTTGTTATTATCGTTAAAATTTACTTCTACGTCTAGAATCTGTGCATCTGCATGTTTTCCTAATTCTTCTACAATACGTGCCCAACGGATATTACCGCGAGCTAGTCTTAGGGCGTTGTCAACTGTAGTTGGACGATCATTGCCCATCCAATTGTCCCAGTTATATGGGTTTGCTACTCCGTAGCAAGTTCCTGTGTCGCCGCGGCAAAAAACATTATATGTGTCGTTACTCATATCGATAACCACGCGATATAACGCTGGTTGTAATTGATTTTGATCTTGTTGAAATCCTGATGGCATAATTGCTATCTCCTTATTGTACTATTTATCCGTAAACACCCACCTGCCGTCATTAGCGTTCATACAGGCAGTTTCTGCCCAGGATCTTTGATTAGAATCTGTGCGTATATAATGTTGCAATCTACGGCAAGTAGAACCACTGGCTAACCAAGTGTAGACTATTTTTACCTTGCCCTGACTAGGTGAGCGTTCACTGTACCACTGCACTTCTTGTCCATTGTCGGCATTATTCAATGCGTGATACACTGCCTGAGAATGATAGACATTGTCTTCTGAGCTGAGTCTTGTGCCAAACCATTTAGCACTATTATAAATCAAGCCTACAATGTTATCGTTGCGTTGCCAATCCTCAAATAGAGGACGGTTCCAGCTCTGGGCGTAGGAGTTACCGGAAACTGCTAGGATGAGGCAAAATTTCCCAAGTGCCGTCATATTTTTTGCAAGCATATCCTCTCCTTTCTACCATTCGGTTTTGTAAAGGCATCATATATGTGTATTCTCCACAGTCCGCAGAAATACCCATGGTAACCTGTGTCATACGTTTGACTGTATCGTCTGTACATTCAACCACCGTTTTACTATTAACAGATTCTCTGTTTTCAGTGACAATAGTCTGGCTGGTATGACAGTAGGGTGCTGAGGTTGTTTTCGGTGCCGACGAACACCCTACTAATAAAATGCCTAGTAAAAGGACAAGTTTAGCCATTTTTAGCTTTCGCTTCTGCTACTAACTGATCAAATGTTTCTTTGGGCATTTTTAGGCGCACAAATGTATAGTGACGACCGCCCATAGTAAACTGTCCAACTTCACGCTGGATGTGTTGACGAATAGTAGTGTTTTTGACAGTGTAAGAAATATTGGTTTTTGTAGTTTTCTTATCGTTGTCAAAATTAATTTCGGTATGGCTGTTTACATCTGAATTAATGCGTTTGGCAAAGTTATTCATTGCAATAGCATACATCTGTTCTTCTGCGGCTTGTGCATGAACGCTTTCACCTGCACCGCAGGCATAGGCCATTTCTTTGCTCCACCAAAACCATCCTTCAGTACCACTTTGGGCGCAGTCTTGATACCAATCAGGTTGAGCATAAGTTTTACGATCCTCAATGTCTTTCATGCTAGAACATGCAGTGAGTGCCGCTACTGATAACAACAATAGTACTTTCTTCATTTTGCCAACTCCTGACTCTCGGTTTTAATTTTGTCTACGCCTCTGTCCATAATTCTAGCTACACCGCTGAATCCAACAGTGGCTACAACTAGTCCAAAAATTGTGCCTAAAAAGAATGCTTTCATACTTGCCTTTCTGTGTGTGTTGATAAAAAAGCCTCTACAGTACATAGTATACTATAGAGGCAGGGGACTGTCAACTAGTTTTGGTTATTTAAACAAGATCAAAGCCATGAGTGCGGCTTGACAGAAAAATCCAAAACCAATTGTTACTACATTAAGCCAATCTTTTTGGATTACTCCTTTGATAAAAAAGAAGAACAATCCAACCCAACTGAATAGAACCATGTCCACTGGGGGCAACTTTTCGGTTAGTCCAGTTAGCATGGCTACCAATGTAGGTATTGTGGCTATATGCAATAGAATGACTGCTAACCAACCCATTGTCTCTGCACTAAGGTGTGGGACATGTTCGATTATGCTTACACGAATTTTGTCAACATCAAACATCTCTGTTAGTTTTTGGTTGAACTTTTGTAATAGTGTCATTGGATTTCCTTAATTGTAAAAAATGTGACGACCAATTTTTGCTACAGGCTTTTTGCCCCATTTTGGATTGATGTAGTCTCCATGAAAGTAGAGTGCATTTTTAATAGAGGGCAATCTAAATCCTTCTAATAATACTTTTTTGGCTACTTCCATACTTTCTGTGTATACTGGCCCATTCATTGGTTTCTTGAAACTGGCTTGATCGCAGTACCAGCTGAATTGGCAAAGAACTCGCTCATAAACAACGTTCTTTTGATAAACCACTCTGCAGATGTCCCCGGGAAATTCTCCACTTTCTGCGCGGTTAATAGTTACTTGTGCAACCGCAACCTTACCTTCGAACGGCTCATATCCCGCTTCGTGATAGATGTTACGTGCTAGACAATCTAGTTGATTTTGGCGAACCTGTGCAGTTATTGGACTTGCGCTCATACGAGCCTCCTTTAAATTGTCCAATTTATATGCTATGGCGCTTTTGGTCAACATCCCTACTAGTAGGGCGGCTATAACAAATATAGCCAATTTTACGATGCGTATCATAGTTTCCTCCTTTACGCTGTTAAGACTTTACCAAAAATGGTACTGCCTTAGTTCCAAAAAAACGGAACGTTAAATAGTTATCTCGATGATTTTTTAGGTTATCTACGCATTTTTGCAATATCTACCGCTTCTTCGTCTGAAAAAACCGGCACTGCATTGCTCTTATGCATGGTTGCGATACCTTTGACCTTGGTACCTGTATAAACTTTGGCTGGAGCCAAGGGCGCAACCCCTAAACCTGTGTTTAAACTACGCACATTTTCAGTGTTAGTTTGTCGTCGAGTACTGTCCTTTGGAGGGATGTAAACTTCAGATGATAGGGCACGTTTACGCCTTTTTTCTTCAGCTTCGATACCATTTCTTTTAAGAAGTTCATTCCACTCTTTGTCCAATTCTCTAGCCTTTCTTGCCTCATCGGCATTTCTAAACTTATGTTTACCTTTTTTCTTACCGTTAAGACTCAGGCTAGGATGATGTAGATGCATACTCATAAGTTTTGCTCAAAAGTTAAACACATCACTATATTATATAGTCTTGTTTCTACTGAGTCAATTATTTTGGTTTACACTCGAAATGATTCGCCACACCCGCAACGATCACGTTCATTTGGATTTTTGAACTCAAATCCTTCATTGAGTCCATTTTTAACATAGTCTACTACAAGTCCCTTAAGATAAACCAAATCTCTAGTGGCTATTTTTACCATAAATTCTTTATAGATAAGTTTCTCGTCAGCTGGATCAAAACGATCATCTTTAAGATATTCTAACACATAGGCAAGGCCGCTGCAACCTGTGGTTTTCACACCTATACGTATACCCAAGCCGCCCCTTGCTTTGAGTAATTTAACTATTTGGGTTTCTGCACGTTCAGTTAAGCTGATCATGTTTTTTTCTGTAGTCTTCTACTGCTGCCTTAATTGCATCTTCTGCTAGGATAGAACAATGTATTTTAACCGGAGGGAGAGCAAGCTCTTCTGCAATCTGACTATTCTTAATCTGTCCTGCTTGGTCAAGTGTTTTGCCCTTAACCCATTCAGTAACCAATGAACTGCTTGCAATAGCACTTCCGCAACCATAAGTTTTAAACTTAGCATCTTCAATAATTCCTTGATCGTTAACTTTGATTTGTAATTTCATTACATCACCACAAGCAGGTGCTCCGACCATCCCTGTTCCAATGGTATCGTCAATTTCAAACTTGCCCACATTACGTGGATTTTCGTAGTGTGATATAACTTTTTCGCTGTAAGGCATAATGCCACCTTTATAAATTTAATTCGTAAAGAATTTCTCTAGCTGAAATTTCTTCTTTATTTAATTTTTCAAATATACCAATCACTCGTTGACTAAAATTTTCAAACATTTGTTGTTTCATTTTACCGCCTGTTAAAATTTTTCCTTTACTAACAAGGGCAGATCCATTGGTCGCCCTGATTGAAATAGCAATACGTTTTGTAATATCATCTTGTGATTTGTGTATTACATCCCCTCTGATTATTATTAAATCTCCTACAGATAAATCAGGATTCGATTTAATATTATCAATATTAATGGGCATAGTCCAAACATTATCAGTTTCGTCATCATGAACTTGTGTACTATTATTTTTAGTGTAGAATCTTCTTGCACCTGAGTTTAATAGGGCTAAAAAATATTCTTTAGAAAGTTCTTCTAAAGAGTTCATAGGAATGATACTAAGTCCTGATAATGATTTGTTTGGTTTTTCTATAGGAATATAGAAATTCAAATAGTTATAAGATTGTTGAAAAAGATAATAATTTCCATGATCTTGATGCCATTCCATAATTCCTTCTTTAGTATTTGTATAATAACCGCCTGGAATAATTGTATCTACATCGAAGTTTAACTGATTGAGTATTTCAAATATTTTCTTGTGTATACTACTAGATGCCAATTTTGATACATCTGCAATATAAACATCATGATCAGTGGTATCAGTTATATTATCACATTGATCCTTGTAATCATCAAGAAATACTTGTATTTCTTTTTCTGTAAGAAAATTTGGAATTATTACATATCCTTTAGTTTGTAGATCGTGTTTCATGGTTTAGGATGCCATTCATTAACCATTTCTAGCGCAGTAATTTCGTCCTTGCCTAGCTTATCAAAAATTTCTCTCATTCTATCTTCAAACCCACCTAACCAGATTTTTTTAACTCTAGTACCTTTTTGGAATATTCTGTCAGCTGATGCTATTGCACCGCTTCTAGTAGCTCTAATTGAAACTGCTACACGTTTAGTCAAGTTATCTTGTGTTTTGTGAATTACATCACCTCGTAACAACAATAAGTCTCCGGCATTAAGTCGAGGACTTACAGCAATAGAGTCTATGTTAAAGGGCAATATCCATTCACTACCATCGCTATCCTCAAATACTTTAGTGGTATCTTTTTCTGGTACAAAGCGTCTAGCAGCACTTTTATAAAATGTGTCAAAATATTCGGGCAAGCTGGCCTTTAGGGCATCCATAGGAATAACACTTATTCCAGAAATATCAGGATCGGGTTTATCTATTGGAATGTAAAAATTTAAATAGTTGTAGCATTCTGGTATGATAAGATAGTTGCCTGCGTCTTGATGCCACATAAAAACTGCCTTAGTTGTATCTGTGTACATGCCGTATGGCACTACTAGGTCCACATCTAAACCAGTTTGGGAGGCAATATCTTGTATTTTTTGTTTTATACTTTGACTTGCCTCATAAGAAACATTCCCCATGTCAATCTTATTCTTCATTCCGGGATAAGATTGACATACTCTATAATCATCTAAGAAAACTTGAATTTCCTCAGATGTTAAAAAGTTAGGGATAACTGTGTAGCCTTTTGTTAATATATCTTCCATACAGTATTTATTTGAGCCACTGTTGGAGATCTATTGATTAAAGGTTAAGTTTACTTACTTGTTTCTTTACGGGCGTTTTTGACAGCAGTAACATCGTTACGTGTCTCTTTGCAGAGCTTGGCTAATTCTTGAAGATGTTTTCGAACACGAGTTCCAGCAGCACCTACTTCTTTATCATAGAACTTTTCAAAATCACTTTCCATTGTTTCTACAATTTTAGTAAATTCAGAGTATTTGTTTGTAGCCATTATATTTCTCCTTTAGGCAATTACACAGTACTTATGTACGCCTGTCAGGTAAAGAAATATTTTTAACCTGCAAATACATTCGGGCTTCCAGCCGCCACTGAAGTGCAACCAGAAAGTGCATCTCCAATACGTCCACAGCCCAAATTGTTGACAAATACTTTAGAACTACCAGATGCTATTGGAGCAGCATGGGCAGGGCAAGGATCCCCCGGTAATAGATGTACAGTATTAACATCACCTTGTCTACTAACAGGTTTGTTATTAACAAAAACATTGCCCGATCCAGCTGCTCGTACCATTCCTGAACAATGGGCAACGTCTGCATCTCCGATTCGTGTTACTGCTGGCATAATTTAACTCGCTTTATAATTATAATTAGCCATAAATGAAGTCATAGCTTCCAAAGGATTTATTACTTCCTGTGTAACTGATAATGTTATACTTCCATTTACTGTCAAAACATACGTTCTAGTTTGACTTTTCCTTGTGTCTTGATTCAGATTAAAAAGATTTTTGTCTGCTGGCATGTTTCCTCTGCCAGTTGCTGTACTTGGAGTAGCTTCTAAATCACTAAATCCTGGCTCTAGATAGGTAAACACATCAGTGAATGTGTTTACATGCCTTCCAGAAATAGTAACACTAGTAGATCCGCTAGTGATACTAATGTCAGGTTCTAACGGTGTTCCTGTTAGAACTCCTGTGACTGATGATATTATTTCAAACTGAGTTGCTGGAATAATATCTACAGTGACAGTGAATTGATCTCCGATTACAACAGAATCAAGCGATGACGGACTAGCTGTCGGCATGTCGATTATTTTCTTTCTGAATGAGCAATTGAAGTTTACTATTCCAATGCTCTATTTCCTCATGTTGCTCGTGGCTATGAGGACCGTTTGGTATTTCGGGTACAAATTCTATTACATGGTCAAAATGGTCAGGGATATCCTCGTACCTTGTGTAAGTTACAAGTTCTCCATTAACCATAATGACAAATTTATGCATTAGACTAGTTTGATCCCTGTTGTGCTTTCTACAAATTGGTCAGCAAACTGTTTGTCAGTAGCTTCTGCTACTGTGACGGTAGATTTAGATAATTTAACTTCTTTATCTGGATTTACCGTAAACAAGTATGGCATCAATCCGGGACCTTTCTGACCCATACCAATGACCATTGGGCGACTAAGTTTATAATAGTCTGCAGTTTCTTCTGCTAGTTTAGCCACTAGCTCTTCCCCACTGGTAAGTTTTAAAGTGATTACTTCACCTACTGATACACCTTTATCAATTAACATTTGATAGCCTTTCTTTTAGTTCGTTAAATCCGCCTACTAGATTTCCGTCAAGGAAAATTTGTGGTACTGTACGTGCTGTCGGTACTGCTTCTAGTAACTGTTCTTTGGTATAGTCTTTATTGATGTTGCGTTCTTCAAATTCAATACCTTTCATTTTCAGTAGAGCCTTTGCTTGGTCACAATAAGGACACTGATTTTTACTCCATACTATTGCTTTCATGTTGTTTTCCTTTTGGGTTCTACTTTGATAATACATGGCGAGTCAATGCGATCTGACATGGCTTTGACACTATCTGCCCATGAATGCATTCTCACTGATAACCAGTCTAAAAATTGCACTCTCAGGCAGCGATTCTTTTGTTCGATCTTTTCAAACTTGCTCATCACGTTGCGAATATCCTGAAAGTCTTCAGACTCTCTTATTGTAGAATTGGGTTTGTACATATTTTTTCTCCGTTATACTATTGGTAATTCTTCGTAGTCAATGCTGTCTCCCATAACTCCAATGACATAGTTTGTTGACTCATTTTCTTGTAGTGCAGTTTGTTTCTTGCTAGTATCACTATGTTTATTAAACCATGGAATAGGTGTTGACTTAGGTGCAGGACTTTGATATTTGATGCCAATATCTTTAAGTGCTTGTGAAGCAGTGTAGTCTACAAATTCTTTAAGAATATTGGCATTAAGCCCGATCACTGGTCCTTTCTTAAACAGGTAATCAGCCCAGGCTTTTTCTTCTCGTATTACATCTGTATATAGCTCATATACTTCGATGGCACATTCTTCTTTGGCCTGCGCAAAACGCGGATCTTCTTTGACTACAGTATTAATTAACAGAGCAGTCCACTCTTTGTGTAGTACTTCATCTTGTAAGATAAGACTGATAATATTGCCGTTGCCAATAAAGATTTTATTCTCCACCATGGCTAATGAGGTAGCAAATGATACCATGAAACGGAATGCTTCCAAGGCATAACTGGCGTTAAGTGCTAACCAAATTGCTTTAACATGTTCTAATTCAGGTATATCTTCGCCTGTTTCTTTTTGGCAATTTAACTTGTGTAGATAATCATAATACTTGCCCACTGAGCTAGCCATTTCTACTATCTCTTGTGTGTCATGAATGGTGTTGAACACATCCTTGGGCACGTTGTAGATGTTGCGAATAATATGGCTGTAACTACGACTGTGAATGTTAGTTTCAAAGAAACTCCAGTTGTACATTAGTGCTTCTACTTCTGGTAGGCTAACACATGGAGTGAACACCTGTGCTGGACCACGTCCTTGTAGACTATCTAATGCCGTTTGACGTAGCAGATTGCTGGTAAAGATATGCTTGACAGCATCACTAGCATCTTTAAAGTCATTAGCATCTTTGCTTAGACTAATTTCTTCTGGTACCCAAAAGAAGCCACGGGCCGTTTGTTCTATTTTTTGTATCTTAGGATACTTAACTTCTTCAAATCGCTGGATAGTAACTGGACCTTCTGAGTCCAGGAACATCTTGCGTGATAGATAGTCTGTCTTTGTGTTTAAGTTATATTGAGCTTTTGACATATGAATTTACCTGTAAACTTGCTGTATCTTAACCACAATGTGTGGTTGCCTAATCTAATAACTACGCCTCTGCTACTAGCAGATTTTAATGGATAAAAATTAAACCCATTGCGTACTGTTTCACCTTCGTCTCTAATGTATATCATAGTTTACATGCCTCGCAGTCTTCTTCTAGTTCTTGCTCAATGTATGTCTGTGCAATGGTCTGCACAAGGTCTTCACTGGCCTTACTACCTGCTTTGTTGATTAGACTATAATAGAATGTTTTTAACCCCCATACATGCGCCTGCATTAAGTTCTTGGCAATCAGTGTGGTAGGAACTTTACGATCTTCCCAATGTGCAGGATTATAGAAAGTATTGGTACTAATGCTTTGATCAACATAGGCCGCTAGTACAGCCGCTGTTTTTAAGTAACCATCACAATCAGTTTGTTCCCACATTAATTGATACTTGTTCTTGAGTCTTTGATACTCAGGGACAACTTGTGTAAAGGAACCTGCTTTGCTTTCCTTAACTGAAATAAGCGACATAGGCATTTCAATGCCATTAGTGCTATTGATAACAACACTAGAACTTTCAACAGGGGCAATAGCCATAAGTGTAGCATTTCTAACTCCGTATTGTTTCATGTTTGTGCGAAGTGTTTCCCAGTCTAACTCGGGTGTAAAGTCTGCTAGATCGTTAACACCTTTGGCTCGTAGTTCCCAGGGGAAGATCCCCTGGCCGTAGCGTGTCCTGCTACTATGTAGGCACGCCCCGCGTTCTTTAGCTAACTCAACTGTTGCTTCAGTTAGATAGAATGCTTGATGCTCCATCCAACTTTTAACATCAGCTAAGGCATCTTTTTCTCCGTACTTGAGTCCACGCTTGGCATGCCAGTAGGCAAGGTTCGTGACTCCGATACCCAGGGGTTGGATTTCATCGTTTGATAGTTTTGATTGGATTGAGAGGAAGTCTTGGTAATCAAGTATGTTGCATAGACTACGCTGAAGAATACGACAAGCGCGGCGCATGTCTTCAGGATTGCGGAACGCACCCCAATTGATTGAACCCAAGGTGCAAAGAGCGATACGACCATCGCTGTCATCCAAACGTTTAAAGGATTTAGTAGGAAGAAGAATTTCACAGCAAAGATTACTTTGATAAATGGTATGGTATTCAGGGTTGAAAGGTCCTTGGTTCATTACATTATCAATGAACACTAGATAAATGCGTCCGGTATCAGTACGCTCTTTAAGAATTCCGCCCTTGAATACATCCTCGGCATTCATTGTTTTCTTACGTAGGTCTTTACGCTTTTCGTATTTTACATACAGTTCTTCAAACAATTCTGTATTACTATAAAATGCTTCATATAAGTCTGGTACTTCATTAGGATCGAAGAACGTTATAGTCTCCTTATTTCGGAATCGTCTCCAGAAAAAGGCGGATAAGACGACTCCGTAGTCCATGTGTCTGACACGGGTTTCTTCTGTGCCTTGATTGTTCTTAAGTACAATAAGATCATCAAACTGATGATGCCAAATAGGATAAAACACAGTAGCACTAGCATTACGAATACCTCCTTGACTACAACTACGTAAATCACCAAACCATTTTTTTAGGAATGGGATCATGCCGGTGTGCATGATTTCTCCGCCACGGATCGGGGAGCCCAATGGGCGAAGTCGACCGATTTCCAATCCAATCCCCGCTCGCTTACTGGCGTACTTAGCCATCATTTCGCCACTAGC
>Ga0222713_10003230_pt1 | contig 17020 bp, 35 predicted proteins | sample C33_649DmetaG_FD_165061 | JGI IMG/M metagenome (GOLD analysis project Ga0222713, IMG submission 165061) | Estuarine water microbial communities from San Francisco Bay, California, United States - C33_649D | ecosystem: Environmental > Aquatic > Marine > Unclassified | place: USA: California...
GCGACAAGGTGAAGGCGGTCTTCCACGGCTGCCAGACGGTGGAGATGGAGGAGCAGGCGGTCCTGACCTTCATTGAGGGGGCGGCGAAGGGCAAGCAGATGACCGTGCCCTACCGATGCTTCCGCTTTGAGGGGGGCGACCAATGAGGATTGTCCTTTCCAGCGCCGGCGGCACCAACGCGCCTCTTTTCCTGGCGCAGTCCCAGGTGGCCCTGCACCACGGGGAGACCATAACGAACCTGATCCGCCACATCAGGCAGGTCTGGTGCAAGGGCATCCCGGGGATACCCGACAATATCTGGGAGGGCGTCCTCATCGGCCGCATCCCCTACACCGTCCACGGCCAGGACGTCGTCATCGACACGGGAGAGTGAATTGAAGAAGCACCTCATGGGCTACACGCTTGCGCAGAAGGCCTACCAGACCGGCCCCTTCCCCCTCGAGGTGAAGACGGTGATGCTCGCGCACGCCATCCCGACCTTCGGGATGAAGAACACCCTGTTCCACCTGGTCGCCCAGTGCCTGGTGGGCAGGTGCTTCGTCGAGAAGAGCATCACCTCGCCGCTGCGCGAGCTGGTGGAGGTGGACGGCATCCGTGGGACGCAGTTCCACCGGCACCACTTCCGGGCGGGGGATCTGTCCTTCACGACCGTGCAGATGGGCCTCAACCCGGAGTCGGCCGTCGGCCACCTGGCGGGCGCCATCCTGGAGAAGGACGTCGTCGACGGCTGCATCAAGTGCGGGTTCGGCAGCGAGGTGGAGGAGGGCCAGCACTGCGATACCTGCCTGACGGGCGAGGGCAGGAAGGGCCTGCGCACCATGCTGCGAGAGAAAGGCGTGGCCGCCTTCGGCAAGGAGGGGTGGCCGGTCCTCAAGCAGATGATCGGGGCCGACATGACCGTTCTGCTGGAGGATATGTCAGAGTTCTTTCAAAAGATAAACTCCGATAGCTGCTTCGCAGACGATTGCTTCAACCGCATCATCGACACCGACGACATGACCTACCTGGGGGGCAAGGCCGACGACTGGCTGTTCATGCGCAAGCCCCGCCGCCGGTGAATCTTTTTTTTGTCGCCCGGAAAACGTGTACGTGGCGCGACGAATGGGTATCGTGACCCAAGGAGGAATCAGAAATGTCAGAATTCAGCGTCGACACCAACGGCATAGTCAACGAGTTCCTGGCCCAGGCCGATCGCGCCATCGTGACGGACGCCATGCAGCGCTCGCTGGAGGGCGTGCTGCGGCGCAACCAGGAGAGCCTTCTCGCCAGCGTTGAGGACAACACCCAGGCCGAGGTCGGCGCGCTGACCCGTCAGCTGGGCGAGAGCCTAACCGACCTGTCCCAGGCCTGGCTTGAGGAGGGGACCAACCAGCTCTGCCTCGTCCCCGAGGGGACCAGGTACTTCGCCCGTGAGGGCAACTACATGAACGTGCTCACCGAGTACGCCCCCGGCCTCCGCCGCATCATCTACCGACGGAACGGGGAGCGTGGGGAGCCGATCACGCGCGTCTACGAGCTGGCCATGCCCTTCACCCAGTTCGTCACGGTCTTCCGCAGCTCCGGCCGCACGATGACCTTCGACAGCGTTCGCGCCAGCTGCAGCAAGTCCCCCGTCACCAGCCTGGAGCAGCAGGTCCACAAGCTGCCCCTCCCCAACGTCGGCCTGGGCGGCCCCTTCCAGATATGCACCGGCCGTGGGACCCACGGCATGTCGGTCGGCAGCGGCAGCATGTCGGTCATCGACAAGGTGAACACCACGGTCACGGGCTTCTGGCAGAGCGAGTTCAACACCGACCTCAGCGAGCCCATGCTCAACTTCCTCATTGCCAACTTCGGCCTGGAGGCCACGCAGCGTGGCAACAACGAGGCGGTGTTCGCAGCCCTCGACCGCTGGCAGGAGAGGTCCCGCCAGAACCCCCATTTCATGCTGGAGGACGACGCGTCCGTAAACCTGGGTTCCACCGTCCGCATCGGCACTCTGCTCATCAGCGACATCACCACCCGGCAGGGCAAGACAGCCTTCAAGAACAGGGTGAAGACCACCATCAGCAACGGCATCACGAGCCTGACGGAGCGCCTCTGCGGCACTCTGCGTGCGACGGAGGTGAACGAAAGCAACGTCCCTGCCGTCCACGGCGAGGCGATCAAGGCGACCCTGGTCCGATGGCTCGACGGCGGCATTGCCAGAATCCAGAGGGCATACCACGACGAGTACATGCGCCGTTGGAACGAGGTACACATCCCCCTGCGTGAGCGGGAGTCAAGCATCGGGCGCCGTGAGGCGAGGCTGGAGTCCGACAGGGCCCGCCTCCGCACCGAGCGGTCGGAGTACGAGAAGGCGAAGCTGCGGGAGCAGGTGCAGGTCCATGCCGCCCACGTCGCCCTCCAGAGGAAGGAGGCCGAGCTGAACGAGCGTGAGCGGGCGCTTGCCCAGGCTGGCCAGAACGCCCCGGTCACCAACCAGACCCAGACCCAGCCGACCCCGGTCGCCACCCCGGTCGTTGCAAACGCAACCCCGGCGCCCCGCACCCGCAGGCCACGGCGACAGCCGGCCACGGCCACCCAGGCGGTCCGCCCCGACGACCCGACGACCCCCCGTGGCCCAGGGCAGGTGAGGGTGACCGGCAGCATCTGGGACGACCTGGACGCCGACATGCTGGTAGGGTGAAAAAAGGGTCGAGGCGCGACGAATGGTCATTGTGGCTTAACACGAGGAGAGACAGATGAGCATCCAGGCATTCCCCATCTACCTGAACAGCCAGGGGTTTAAGGCTCCCGACAAGGGCACGTACTACCTGATCTGCAAGGACGGGGCGTACATGAGGGTCGAGCGCGCGTTCGGCTCGGCCATGGTGAAGATCAGCGAGATGCCCTTCCTTCAGGAGGCGCCCAACCTGTTCACCTGGACGCTGCCCAAGCTGCCCGCCTGCATCGTCCGCCAGGCCAAGACCTTCTTCCAGCGCGTCTTCGCCGAGCACCGGTCGGAGTCCTACCTGACCCTGCTCTACAGCCGGACGCTGAACCAGTACCGGCTCTGGTGCCCGTCCCAGACGGTGACGTACTCCAGCGTCGACTACGACCGCACCGACAGCGTGCCCGACGACGAGGGGGTCGCCAACCAGGCCGGCCCGATGTGGCAGAGCGTGGGGACGATACACTCGCACTGCGACTTCGGCGCGTTCCACTCGGGGACCGACACCAGCGACGAGGCCAGCTTCGACGGCCTGCACATCACCATCGGCCACGTCGACCGTGAGGAGTTCAGCATGGTGAGCACCATCGCCGTCTGCAACAACCGCAAGGAGGTCGACGTCCTATCCGTAGTGGAGGGGGTGGAGGTCGCCGGGGAGACGGTTAGCTACCAGCAGGGCGAGGTGCGTGGCAGCTACTACAGGGACAAGCACCCACGCTACCGGCTGGCCCAGGTGGCCGACAGGTCCCTCTCCTGGTCGGGGATGGCGGGCACGCCGACCACCGTGGGGGAGATCGTGGACGGCTGGATGGCCAAGGTCACCAAGCGCGCCTTCACCAACTACGGGGGCATCAGCTACACCAGCCGTGAGTACACGCCCAGGAGCATGGACGACTACTCGCACGTCGACACCCGCTACCGCCAGCGCACCCTGCCCTTCTCGGGCACGGTCAGCAGCTCGGATTGGGAGCCGACCGACAGAAAGCCGGCCGAAGACGCGACGAATGACATCGGTGGTGGTTCCAGGTTTTACCAGTTCAGCGCTAAGTGGCTGACCTGGCTCAAGGGAGGTTCGAAATGATCGCAGGAACGATTAGCGCACGGGACGAGGGGCAGATGATCGCCATCATCTACCAGCTGGCACTGAACGGCCTGAAGTTCGCAGTCTCCAAGGACGGCGGCGACTGGGTCATCGAGGTCGAGAGGCCGACCTGAAAAAATACTGGCGGCGCGACGAATGGATTCTTGAAAGGAGGTGTTCGATGAACATCAGGGTTATCGGGACGGGTGGTATCGGCCTTTGCCTTCTGCCAGTCCTCAGCCGGTACGTGAACTACAAGGAGGGGCTGTTCCCCGAGCCGACCATCCACCTGGTGGACGGCGACGAGTTCGAGGAGCGCAACCGTGAGCGCCAGTCCTTCCGACGTGAGGGCAACAAGGCCACGGTGACGGCCGAGGAGCTCCAGGACCAGTTCGGGCGCATCAACTTCGTGGCCCACGAGTCCTACGTCGACGTGGAGAACGTCGTCCGGCACGTGCGGGAGAACGATGTCGTCCTCCTCTGCGTTGACAACCACAAGACCCGCAAGCTGGTCTCCGACCGTGCCTGCGAGCTCAAGAACGTGGTGGTCATCTCCGGTGGCAACGATTTGGTGGACGGGGACATCCTGGTCCACATCCGGCGCGACGGGGTCGACCTGACCCCTCCCATGACGCAGTACCACCGGGAGATCGACTCCCCGACGGACCTGCACCCCAACGAGGCCCGCCAGGCGGGCTGCGACGTCCTGGCCCAGAGCAATGCCCAGATCGTCATCACCAACAACATCGTGGCGGCGCTGATGCTGGCCGCCTTCCACAACGTGACCGACCCCGAGGTATACTCCCGTCGGGTGCTGCGGAACCTTCCATTCCACGGCGAGGTCTGCATCGACCTCCCCACGCTCAAGGCCGTGCCACGGGAGCGCATCCCGGTAGCAAAGGCCGTCTAATGTCAGGCCCTGGGGGGCCGGCCGGAAAAAAAAGGACGGAGTCCTAAAAAAACCGGCGAGTCGCGACGAATGATCATTGTGGGGCCAAGACAACCCCCGAACGAGAGGAGAGAGAGCCATGTCCGAGCAAGTGAACGAGGTTCAGGGTTTCGCCAACGCCAACACCGACGCCCCCGAGGCCGTCGGCAGCTACCTGGAGAGCCTCCAGTCGCAGCTGGTCCAGGTCATCTACGGGGCCTCCGACGGTATGCACCCCGTCGCCGGGCACAACGTGGCGACCGTCCGCCAGACCCTGGCCGAGGCCTACAACATCCCCGCCGACGCAGACGCCTACCTGCGTGGCAGCAACACCCCGCTGGAGGCCGACTACGTCCTCCGCCCCGGCGAGAGCGTCCAGTTCGTCAAGCAGGCCGGCGTGAAGGGCTAATCGCCCCGTCTGGCCCCCCAGCCCGCCCCTTGAGAAGGGGGCGGGTTTTTTTTCGCCCCCAGGAAAATAAAACCCGGGCGCGACGAATGGAACCAGGAGAGCAACCGAGGGAGGGACCGAAGATGGGTATGGACGTGTTCGGCAACGAGCCCACCAGCGAGGCGGGCGAGTACTTCAGGAACAACGTGTGGTGGTGGCGCCACCTCTGGGGGTTCTGCTGCACCGTGGCCCCCGACCTGACCGAGGGGGTCTCGGGCCAGACCAACGACGGCGACGGCCTGGACGGTCCCAAGGCCCACGAGCTCGCCGAGAGGCTCCAGGAGGCCGTGGACGACGGCGTGGCCGCCGAGTACGAGGCCGAGTTCAAGGCGGGCATCGACGCCATGCCCCACGAGAAGTGCGAGTTCTGCGACGCGACTGGCATCCGCCAGGACATGTTCGCAGACAAGGAGCTGACCATCGAGCAGGCCAAGGAGCTGGGGCGCACCCAGGGGTGGTGCAACGGCTGCGACGGGCGTGGCACCCGGCCTCCCTTCGCCGCCTCCTACCGCTTCAGCGTCGAGAACGTGGTGGAGTTCATCGGGTTCCTTCGCGCGTGCGGGGGCTTCAAGATCTGCTGACCAAGGAGGGTTTGGGCATGACCGCCATTCTCATGGTTCTGGGCGCTTACCTGTACGTCTGCCAGTTCAACAGCCCCGTGGAGGTCGACGAATGAGGGCGATCCTATGGCTTGCGCTGCTCGCCTGGCCCGTTGCGTTTGCAACGGCCGACCAGACGGGCGGCCAGGCCCAGGCCGACCGCTTCTACCGGGCGCAGGCCGACCTCCATGGGTGCCCCTCGAACAGGCCCGTCAGTCACGCCGACATACCGGACCTGGTGGACAGGGTCTACCGAGACGAATGGGTTCGGAAGACCTTCGGCAACCCCAGGAAGCCGAGGGTCGGCGTCAGCGAGTACCGGGACAGGGCGTACTCTACCGGCAACGTGATCGCGTTCCCGCCGCACGGCGGCTCGACCGTGTCCGTGCTGCACGAGATCGCTCACCAGCTGACCGGCAACAACGGCCACGGGAAGTTGTTCGCGCAGACGATGATGGTCCTTGTCCACAGGTTCATGGGCAACGAGGCGACCGACGTCCTCGAGAGGGGATACCGGCGTCACGGCAGCCCGGACTGGATGCCAGGAGGGAAGCGATGAAGATCCAAGAGGCATACGAGCTTCTGTTAAGCATATCAGACCCGTTCGACGGGACCTGGGCGAGGGTCAACCGCATCAAGGAGATGTCCGTAAGCGACAGGGGTTACCCTGTCTGCCTCGGCGTCCTCCGGAGGCGGGGCCTTTGCAAGCGGGTGGACTTAGGCGGGGGTCTTTGGGATGACTTCGTTCTGTTGCCGGGGTGGTGGACAGGGTCTAGCGACACGAATGGTTTACAGGGGAGGGAAGATGAGCTTTCTAAGCAAGGTCGGTGAGTTCCTGACGGGCGTCAAGCCGCCCAAGGCGCGCTTCGAGGGCAACAGCATCATGGTGCTGCGCCCGTACAACTACTACGGCTCCTGGGTCTTCGACGACGACCGTGTCGGCCTGGTTCGGGAGCCGTTCGTCCAGGGCATACCCGAGATACTGGAGGCCGCCCTGGCGGAGGCCGGCGTTCCGCTCGAGGAGGCGGGCAAGGGCTTCCTGCTGACCTTTGCGGGCACTCCCTTCCCGGGCGACCCCGAGCCTGGCCAGGTGAGCCTCAAGCGGCTTTACCCGGAGTCGGGGGGCAACTGGTACGAGGACCAGCATGGCCGCAAGGGCTGGCTCTGTCCCGCCCTGTACAAGTATTTCCCCGTCGCGCCCGACATGATATACTGCAAAGTGTCGCGCCAGCCTTTGTAAGGCGGGACTGGCACGGCGAAGAGCGGCCTCGGGGCTAGTCCCCGGGGCCGCTTTTGTTTAGGGCTCGCATATCTAACCTTATGAAAACATTCCAAGACTACTGCGCTCAGAGGGGCCTCTTCCAGGAGTTCGGCGACCTGAATGCCATGGACACCAGCCATGTGGACCTTCAGTACATCAACGGCATATACCTCTATGACTTCAATGTGAACGGGGTGAACTACCGGCTCACCATGGACCACATGGTGAAGGACGTCCTGGAGCTCGAGCCAAAACCGGACCATTCGGCGGACGACGACGAGCTGCCCTTTCGGGGTCGCGCCCCTATCCCCGTGGCCCCTCCTTCCAGGCTCAGCGGGTACGACATCAGCTTCACCGCCAGCGGCGGCCGCTTCAGCCCGACCAACGACCAGGGCGCGAAGGCCGGGGACGTTTACACCCAGGTGATGCTCGGGATCAAGAAGTTCCTCGAGGAAGTCCAGAGCAATGTGATGAAGCCGGCTAAGTACCTCAGCTTCTACGGCTTCGATAAGAAGCAGGACCTCATCTATGACCGACTAGTGAGGCGCTTCCTGACCGGATACACCCGTGTCAGCCCCCAGGTGCTGGTCCGCAACGACGTTCTGGAGCAATTGAAGAGGCTTCACGGCCCCGATGTCGACCAGATAGTCCAGAGGGGGCAGGAGGATCACAGGCAGCTCCTGGCCCGGACCAGGGAAGAGGAGCGCAGGAAGAAGACCCAGCCTGGGGCGTTGCAAACGCAATAGCGAATCGAGCGTAGAACTTTGCGCCTTCTCGTAAAAGACGAGGCATTATAATTATCGTAATTATGTACGTGCACGTGCATTGCGCTATAGTCAATCGAGCATAGAACTTCGCGCCTTAATCCCCAGCGTAGGCATCATTGATATGCTGTCTGACCTTTGAATGTTTTGCGGTTGCACCTTCAGGAGTACCACTCTCTGCTTCGTAGTACATTTGCATGTCAAATTCTTCTAGGACACTTTCATCTATCGAACTCAAATCGGTTTGCGGTGTTATAACGATGGGTTCGTATTCTTTAATTTCTCCCGATTCCTCTTGGTCCTTGATTTGGAATTGATAAATCTCTTTGCCTAGGCAGGTTACGAAGATATTTTCTGTGCTTTGCACGTGGTCGCCATAGTGACGGCCCTTAATGAACTCAACTTTGCTCACAAGTAACTCCTTCTCGTGTAGGATGCCCTTCGGCGGGCAGAAAGGTTTTCCCATGCACGTGTTGCAATTGCAAGAGTTAACTCCGAAGGTATCGGCCTGATTTCTTATTTAGCGTATCATTTTCACGTGCACGTGCTGCAATTTAGCATAGAACTTAACACTCCCAGGTAAGAATGCCCTTCCTGGGACAGAAATCACGTGCACGTGTTGCAATTGCAAGAGTCCCGAGCCTGCAAGCCCTTCCCGGGGCAGAATCCGAAGCCTTGAGCTCCTTGGGCGTCAGAATATCCTTCCCGTGGGGCTGCAACTATAACGGCCAACTAGGAACTGACAGAGTGTACGTGCACGTAGGACCCTGATACGAAAAGTTCCGGTTCGGAACCGGAACTTCCAGCGATGGCGCGACGAATAGAAGCCGGGGACCTCGACCCCTGGAGGACTGAGAGATGGAAAAGGCATTCTTCGACCTTTGCGAGTTCCTGGGCTGCACCGAGTTCGTCTGGTCCTTCTTCGATTCCGTCATCAAGTGAAAAAACCTGGCAGTCGAGACGAATGGTATTTGTGGGCGAGTGTCCCACAAACAAGGAGGGCTTTATGGACCACAAGCTGCTTGAACAGATGGGCGCAGAGAGCATGCGCACCAAGGTCATCCAGATCCTTCGCGATCTGATGGACGAAAAGGCCGAGAGCCCGCAGGAGGTGCAGCTGCTGCTGCAGGTTCACCAGGCCGTCAACAAATGCTGAACATGACTGGCCAGCAGCTATCCAGGCTGGAGGAGCTGCTGGCCACCGCAAGGTCACAATGCGAGGAGCTGGTGGCATTGCTGGACAAGCTTAAGCAGAGGCCACCCCCCAGGGCGTCGCCCGAGCCCAAGGCCGACCGGCACAACCCAGACCTGGACGATATCTTCTTCACCTAGCCTTCCGGGCGTGGGGATCAGGCCGGCACCTGGTCCTCGCGCTCGGCGGGCTTGGGCTCCGTGCATTGAATGGGCAGGTAGTACCTGGGCCTCATGCCCGGGGCGAGTATCTCCCGCAGGGCCTCGCGCTGGCAACCCATCTCAAGCGCACGGTCGTTCAGGTCGTTGATCACGCCCAGGTCCCACATATCGATCCCCCTAAGTCAAGATGGGGAAAATCGCGACCGTCGCGACGAATCCCTGATGAGCTTTCTAACCCAAGAGGAGACGCCGATGCAAGTGACAGAGACGATTGAGTCGAAGGGCGGCCGCAAGGTAGTGATTTTCAAGGCGATGAACGAGGAGCCCAACCCCCGGCTCAGCATGGACAACAAGACCAAGATGTTCTTCCTGCACCGGAAGTACACCCTGGGCGACAGCCACACCTTCGTCACCCCGGAGGCCCTGGAGGAGTTCGCCCTCTCCCTGAACGACGTGCTGCTGGCCCCGGTCTTCATGCACGAGCTGAACGGGGAGATCGACCTCCGCATCGAGCCGTTCCGTGACGAGGCCAACAGCGGCATGATCGGCTTCTGCTACATGAGCCGCCAGGAGGTCGAGGCCGAGTTCGGAGAGTGGACCGAGGAGTCGCGCGACCTGGCCCTGCTCGGCATCGAGGAGGAGCTTGACGAGTACGTGGCTTGGCTGAACGACGACATCTACGGCTACAACCTCTACGACGAGAAGGGCGCGCTGATAGACCAGAACGTCGGGTACAAGGGGGCCGACCACGAGGAGTCGGGGCTGTACGACGACGCCGGGATCGAGGTGGACGCCTTCGGTAGGCCTCGCTTGGTCGGGTTCGTGCAGGAGTCCTAGGCCTGCGCGACGAATCGCATGATGTCCTAACCGAAGGGGTGCCATGATAAAGTCAAGGGAGGCTGGGGTCGTCAAGTCGACGTCCTACGGCCTGGTCGTTGCGGATGCAACGGCGCTGGAGCGGCTGTCCGAGGATTTAAAGATCACGGAGGCCGAGGTGGCGAAGAAGTACGGATTCGTCTGGGCGCCTAGCGGGCCTGGAAGACTGGGGGTCGATATCTGCGAGGCGGTACACGCCAGCGGGCTGGTCTACGAGTGCGTGGTGGTCGGCATATACCCCGAAAGCTTCCAGCGGCTGCTAGGCAAGGACGAGATGTCCTTCGACGAGTACTTGAAGTTCAAGTACGGCGACGGTCCTTACAGCGACGAGGAGAGGCACGCCGTCCACATGGCCTACGCAGACTACGTGCTGCGCAGGACCGACAGGCGGAACGACGACCTCGACGCGTTCTTCGGCAAGACGGAGGCCCGTGGGGAGTACGGGGAGGTGATCGATGAGCAGGCGTGAGCATCTTCTGGAGTTCAGGGCGGACTTCCAGGGGCCGATAAGCTTCAAGATGGGGGCCACCCTCTGGAGCACCGTCCGCAGCCACGTGGCGGACTTCAGGGAGTACTACATCGTTAAGGTACACCCCTGGCACCCCGGGTACGACAAGGCCGAGGTGCTGTACAAGGAGCACACCGGCCAGGTGGAGTGGAACGGGGAGTTCGTCGTCCCATGCAGCTTCGTTCGGTTCAGCGACGAGGAGCACTCGCTGAGGGAACGGCACGAGGCCGAGCTGAGGAAGAAGATAGAGGAGTGGGGCGCTTCGTAGCCCCGGGAGGTGCCAATTGCAGGCACTAGTCCTATCAGCATACCCTAAGCTAGGGTAAGGTCAAGGCGAGGAGTCAGAATATGGCAACTTTGAGGCGCATGTCGCCCTGGATGGCGGAGTTCTGCTCTCTACGCCTGGGAGGGGTGCCCGACGAAGTCCACGTGGACGAATACGGCGACCCCCAGTCGGTGGGGGCTAGGCTCAGGAAGAACGGCAGGAGCAGGCTGACCGGGGTGTTCCTGGGGCGGCACAACGGGATATACGTGATCGGCGTCGGCGACGAGGGGGAGTACACATCGACCATGATGTACCTTCGGGAGCGGGACATGAGGGAAGACTGGAGGATCGACCATGAGCGACAACCAGGGCAGCGTTGACAACATCGAGCGGATGATGGCCGTCTGCCCGGACTACCGGGGAAGCCCCGCCGACCTGATCGCAGACGTCATGCACTGGTGCGAGGCGAACGGCCGAGACTTCGAGGCGGAGCTCGAGAGGGCCAGGCTCTACCGCTGCTGCGACGACGACACCCTGACCGACGATCAGCGCGAGGCGATCGCCAGGGTGGACGAGATGATGGCCTGAAATGTTTCGTCGCGCGAGACGAATGGTATAACGGAGGGCACATGGAAGAATCAAAGCAGTTGGCTATCGTGAGGTTCGCGCTTCGCTACCTGAAGTCGAACCTGGGCGACCCGGAGGTCTCTGAGGCCCTCGGGGAATCGGCGGGGTTCGACCCCGGTGACTGGGACGTTCCCGGCATCATCGACGACATCGGCGTGAAGGTGGAGGCTAGACTGTGAACCTGACAAAAGAGAAGCCAGTTCCCGTTTCCGACGAGCCCAGGCTCGACCATCACCTGGTCAAGAAGATCGTCGGCCAGGTCATGGACTCCCTGGGCGTGCCGCCCGGCTGGACCCACACCAAGGCGGTCAACATCTTCGACAACCGCTGGCGCGTGAACGTCTATGCCAAGCAGCCCAACACGACCAACGTCCTGGTCGTCCGCTCGGGAATCGTGGACTCCTTCTTCCTCATCGTCGACGGCGAGAAGGTGATCACCGAGATCGCCCGGAAGTACTAGGGAGCAATGCCATGCCGATGAAGAAGATAGGCCCCCAGGACTTCGACAAGGCCGTGGACGACAAGGCGTTCGTCTACTTCACCCAGGCCGACTGCGGGTCTTGCAAGCAGCTTCTCCCCCTCCTCGAGCCCTACGAGATGCTGGAGGTGGAGAACGGCCTGCCCTTCAAGAGGGTGATGTTCAAGAACGCAGTCACCGCCGTGCCCACGGTGGTCGTGTTCCAGTCGGGCATGATGCGGGCCAAGCTTGTGGGCAAGCAGATCACCAAGGAGGCCCTGGACGAGCTGAAGGCGAAGTACGAGCTCTAGAAATTTTCTGGCGGCGCGACGAATGGCATTTGTCAACTTAACCCAGAGGATCGAGAGATGCTGAAGAATCAACTCCGCCCAGGAATGCAGGTCACCTTCGGTCGCCCCAACGGCGAGAAGACCCTGGCCGTCGTCGAGAAGCTCAACCCGTCCAAGGCCAAGCTCCGCACCCTTGAGGGGCGTGGCCACCGTGACCAGATCGGCCAGATCTGGCACGTCCCATACAGCCTGATCTACCCAGCCGACGGGGCCGCCCCGATCAACCTCCAGCCCGTCAACATGAAGGCGCTGGCGCTGGCCGAGGTCAAGGGCATCATCAACCAGTTCGTCTCCAAGTACGGGGCCGAGGCCCTCTTGGAGGCGATCCCCGCCCACCTGCTGGCTGGGGCCACCGACGGGAAGCTCCAGCACGTGGGCTGGGCAAGGGACTGACCGGCGCGACGAATGGCATTCGTCAAACCCCTTCAGGAGCCCGAGCCATGCAGACCGACGAGTTCAACAACGCCGTCGCCGCCCAGGCCGACCTTTGGGTCCCGGCCTGCGGCGGCACGGAGCGACCCTGCCTCACCCGATCGGGCGCTAGGCTCCTATACTGCTTCAACCCGAGCCAGCGCAGGCACGCTTACCTGAACCTTTCGACAGACATCATACTGTCCGACGAGGAGGCCAACATGCTGATCTGGGGACCCAACGGATAGACAGGGAGGGACGGAATGGACGCCAAGAAGAGGCGCAGGACGGAGCTAAGCGAGCCCAATCGCAAGTGCGAGAAGCCAGGGTGCAGGTTCAGGGCCATGAGAGGCTGCCGGACCTGCCTAAGCCACACGGCATGGCGCAGGCGACCTGCGAAGCAAGGGTAGGCAGCAACGACAACCAACAATGGAGACGGCCATGAGTATCAACATCAATAGCCGGCGTGACCTTTTGAACCACATCACGGACCTCATGGGCGAGGACGGCAACGACAGCGCCACGGAGGTGGTGTTCGAGGCGCTGCGGGAGCGGGAGGACATGCCGCTCTACGGTGCGGGGCACGATGCCTGGCACGCTTTCCTGGAGCCGCTGGATTTCTGGCAGATCCACGAGGAGGTCGGGCGTGGCCTGATGCCGCCGATCTGCCATCCGAAAAACGCGCTCAAATAATTCGCCGCCCGAGACGAATGGATCGCGTTCGGAAACCATCAGGGAGGAATGACGATGCAAGACGAAGACTGCATGGCCCTCGACGCCCTCATCCGCCAGCTCGAGGCCCAGGCCGAGGCCGAGTCCGAGTTCCACGCCGACATGGTCCAGGCCATGATGGACCGATACCTGAGGGCGGCATGATGTACAGGGTCAGGTTCCACCTCGGGGCCGGCCCCAACTTCCGCAAGTGGCAGACGACCGACCTGTCGACCAGGGAGGTCGCCTACCACGACCCGGAAGCCGTCAGCCTCCGCCTCACGGGATGCAGGCTCCGCAACCGCAAGGCGACCGCCAGCAAGATACACGGCGGAGCCAACAAGACCGTCTGCGCCTGGATCGACTGCGAGTCGGTCGAGGTGCTGCCCGCCGTCAGGCCCGATGGCCGAGAGTTGTCGTACAACCCGAGGGTCGCCCCGAATTGGCGCGACCACCTCGGCAACGACATTGACGGGGCCGGCTTCGACGGTATCATCACCTCCGGCAGGGCGGCCTTCGCCCTGGCCGGCTGAATCCAGGGCTCTTAGCTCAACGGTCAGAGCAGGTCGCTCATAACGACTCGGTTCCGGGTTCGAATCCCGGGGAGCCCAATACAATTCGCCCCACAGCAGGTCCTGTGATGCCGCACAGATTCCCCTGTGAAGCCGCACAGATCGGCCTGTGAGGCCCCACAGGTCGGCCTGTGCCGCCCGACAGGAGCGTTCTCCCGGCCTTTTTTCGCGCCTGTGACTCATTCATATTTGTCTCGGAACCCTTTATAGGAGGCAGATATGAGGCTGAAAGAGATCAACAACTCGAACTTCCAGGAGGAGGTCCTGGATTGCAAGGAGCAGGTCCTGGTGGACTTCTGGGCCCCCTGGTGCGGCCCCTGTCGCCGTATCAAGGGCGCCCTGGAGGAGGTCAACGCCCAGGGGCACAAGATCGTGACCTGCGAGGTGGACTCCAACCCCGACCTGTGCGCGAACTACCAGATCAGCTCCATCCCGGCGCTGCTCCTGTTCAAGGACGGCAAGGTCGTGAAGCGCCAGACGGGCCTGTTGGACGCGAACGGCATCAAGAACCTGTTCGACGCCTGACGTACACGGTTGCAATTGCAACCGCACCGGCACACGGCGGCCGGCACGTCCTGATCACGTATGGGACAACGTGGCCAGGCGCGCCGGCCGCCGTTGCATTTGCAACGAGCCTGGAGCGGGCGCCCGCAAAATAAACCCCCGTGAGACGAATCACCCCATGAAAGAGAGGGAAGCGCGATGGACGAAATGACCAGGCGGCGGATGGAGGAGATGGTCGCCGAGTCCTACGGGATGGAGTACCTCCTGGGGACCAGCGGGACCTTCGAGCACCCGGAGCCCAAGGTGGTCGCCAACCACATCAAGTTCATGCAGAACACCGTGCTGATGTGGATGCGCGTCAACCGCCGCATCCCCACCGTGAACCCCAGGGCCGACCAGCTGGAGCAGCGCATGGGCAACTGGCTGCGCGCCCTGCTCTTCTACGGTCACATCGCCCTCGACCCGTCCCAGGAGACCTTTGACGACGTCGCTGAGAACAACCGGCTGCACGAGATTTGCCAGCGCGCCTTCCTGACGGGGTCGTTCTCCGACGGGCAGGGGGACGACGGCGGCTACGACCCGGAGGAGGGAGGTCGCGACGACTCCTTCCTGGAGGACGACGAGATCCGCTAAGGTTCGGGGCGGCAGGACGCCGATAACTCTTGTGCCCCGAGGGGCGCACGGAGGGATAGTGATGAGGAATCTGAGGAACTACCTGGCGGCGCTTGCAATTGCAACGGCCGGATGCCGCAGCCTGGAGCGCCACACCAGCGAGAAGCCCAAGATCAAGAACCGGGTCACTACCGGGTTCGAGACGGGCACGAACCTGTACGCAGAGGGCTTCGGCCCGAACAGGCACGACCCCAAGCGGCCATCCAGCCCCTACGAGAGCGTGAACCTGAAGTGGAAGGTCGAGTACGGCGTCGAGTGGTGACGATCAGTATCGATGACAATGAGTAGCGGCCGTCCCCAGGGCCACGTCCACAAGGCGTGGCCGCATCGCCCGTCATAGCTCGGCCACAAGACCAGGCACAAGACCAGGTTCGGAGCACAAGGCCTGGAGAGGTCCCTTCTATGACCGCCCACAAGGCAAGGCTGCGCCCGTCGGGCAGCCTATGGGGGCTCCCGTTCCTGGGGATTTTCTGATTCGTCTCGTCTTGCCCATCTTTTCCGGTCCGTTTTAGGGCCTGTGCACCCCGCCGAGCCCCCAGGAACCCTGGATATATCGCGATATATCAGAATCATTTTCGGAAAATTCCTGGGGACGGAGACGAATGAAGCTTGGGTAAGGAAGACCCAAGGAGTCCCTGAAGATGAAGAAGACGATGAAGACCAAGGCCAAGAAACTCAACCCCGTGACGGGGAACGTCAAGTGGGTGGACGACTTCGAGCTCCAAGTCCACCCCGACCACCGCCAAGGGCCGTGGGAGCGCGAGGAGCAGGAGCACCCCGAGGGGTACGACCCCTACCACGGCTGGACCGTGGAAGGCCTGTCCTACTGACCCAGAGGGGGGCTTCGGCCCCCCTTGCTCGTTTCCTGGATCCAGGAAATTCCTGGCCGGCGCGACGAGGGGCCGTTAGGGTCTGTGCACCCCTCCGCCCGCCAAGGGCGCAGGGCGGCCGCCCGCCGCCCTACTCTGGGGAGGTCGCGCCGGCCAGGAACTATGAGAGCGTTTCCTCGAACAGCTTCTCGGAAACCGCCGGCATGTCTTCCTCGGGCACGGCGAAGAACCGTACATCCGAGGACTCGCAACACTTGGCAAGCATCGCCAAGCGCAAGAGCGCGTGGCTCAGGGCACCAAAAGTCTCCTCCCAATCGTTCGCGACATAGTCGCCCCAAGAGAGGACGAATTTCCCGTCCTCTGCCGAAACAACCGCCCAGACATCGTTGGGCAGTTTCGTCTCAATCAGATTGGCCATCTCTGCGCTCCTCGTTGTTTGTCGATCAACCACCGAAGACCATTCGTCGCGACCCCCAGACTTTTTTCCTAAAATTTTACGGATGCCCTGGATATCAGTTGATAATCCCAGGATATCTCAATAATTTTAGGAAAATTTTCTGGTGCTGCGACGAATGGTATCTGTGGCGATTGGGCCACAAGGAGAGTCGAAAGATGAAGTACAAAATCAAGGTTCAGCGCGTTTTGACCGACAGTCAGGTCATCGAAGTTGAGGCGACCAATCTGGAACACGCAAAGGATAAGGCCTGTTTCATCGCCTTTGAGTTTGCAGAGTGGCAGAATGAAGATGAAGTGGTGACTGCCGAAGAGGTGCAGGCCTAGGCCACCAAGGGGGGCGCGAACCGCCCCCCTTGTCCATCTTTCCAAGGCTTAGGGTCGGTGCACCCCGTCGACTTTAGGGTCGGTGCACCCCGGCCTCGAGCCAAGGGCAACCGCCGGCATCGCGCCGGCGGCCTCCTTGCGGTTCCAACTCAGGCTCGCGCGAGCCGCCCGAGCAGCTCTTGGAAGAGCTTCGTCAGGGTGACCTTGGTCCCCAATGGCTGCTCGTTGAAGTTGGTCGCCGTCGGCCCGAGGAGGCGGTAGAGGGTCATGCCCTCCTCCTGGCTCAGGGTGCCGTCGGCCACGGCCAGGGACTTGACCTCTTGGAATCGGG
>Ga0222713_10003233_pt1 | contig 17013 bp, 21 predicted proteins | sample C33_649DmetaG_FD_165061 | JGI IMG/M metagenome (GOLD analysis project Ga0222713, IMG submission 165061) | Estuarine water microbial communities from San Francisco Bay, California, United States - C33_649D | ecosystem: Environmental > Aquatic > Marine > Unclassified | place: USA: California...
AACGGTGAAGTCGTTTGGCAGGCGACAATGTCCTCATGAGCATCAACGAGACACCAGAGATGCCCGAGTACAAGGGGGCGCCGCTCAGTCCGGATCGCGGGCCGGGCCTTGGCTGCTTCTGGATTCAGGTGGTTACGCTCGTCGTCTTCATCATTCTGGCGCCGCTCTCTGCGGTGCTGAACTGGGGGGCGGCAATCGCCACCGCACTCCTGATCGGCGTGGTGATCCTGCTCCTCCTGGTTGGGCAGACCGCGATCTTCCTGCTCCGCCTTGTGGCGGCCGATCGCCGTGGCCGCCGTGCGCCACTCGCGAGCGAGAGTAAGACGGTGGGGGAGCTAGAGGACGAGGCGAAGCGTGCGAAGAGCGACAGCGGGGACGGCGGCGTGGGAGAATCTCGCTAATGCCAGTCCTAGCAACGTACTTCTCGATTCGACGGGGGCGCGACCCCTTCTTTAAGTTCTTCATGCGCACCCTCTTCCCAAAGACGGTGAAGTCGTACGAAGAGAAGTTCGGCATCAAGTTCCTCGGCTGGTACAACGTTGCGCACGGCTGGGACTTTGACAACGTGATCCTCTTTGATCTCCCCGACTACGGCACCCTTGATCTCCTTGAGCGCGATGAGTCCTCCCGCGCACTTGGGCACCGTGCTGGCGAGTGGATGTTTGAACGACACCACTCCATGTTCCTCCGTGAGCGCCTCTCCCGCGACCTTGAGTACCGCGGCTAATGGCAACCGCAAAGAAGCCAGCGAAGAAGGGCCCGATCAAGAAGCCGGCGAAGCGCACTGTGGCGAAGCGCAGCGTGATGGCGCCAGATCTTGCACGCAGGGTGGCGTCGGCTGCTGAGGCGGCGGGATCTGAGCGACTCACCGCCGTTGAACACGCGGCGGATCGACTCGGACGCTACCTTCGCGAGCACCGCAATACGCTCAAGAGTGTGACCCCACTTCTCCTCGCCGGGAGCGAGAAGGCGCCACAGCTCACCCTTGAGAGCGACCTTTCGTTCCGCGTTCGCTCCATTGACGAGCGGAAGCGCAGCAGCATGGATCGCGCATCAACCGCTGAAGTTGTTGAGCTCTGGGCCGCCGCTGATCTCTACGATCGACTCGAAGCGGCGCTGCGCCGTGCGGCGGGACTCTCGTCACGACCGACCGGCGCCATCATTGCTGGACTCGGCGTTGCCGGGGACCACGGCGCAAAGGTTTAACCGAGCGATGGGCGCGCCGCCCGTCACCGCACAGCTGCTCGCCGTTGGCGAACTCTCCCCTGGACGCACCACCCTCCTGCTTCGTGTCCCTGAGCTGATCGCAGCCCTTCGACCAGGTCATGCACTCCACCTCGTTCACGCCGAGGCGGGTGGCTACCGACTCCGCCGCGTTGCACCAGTCACCAAGATTGATCTTCTCGCAGGGAGCGTTGAGGTTGCGCTGCTACCACGCGCCGATGGTGGTCGCGACTCACTCGCAGAGCTCACTGCGGGCGCACAGATTGCTGTGGTGGGACCGATCGGTCAGCCGATTGAGATTGATAGCGCATCACAGCAGATCCTCATCGTCAGTGATGGTGAAGGCTTCGCCTGGGTTCGACTCCTTGCGGCGTCACTGATCAGTGCTAGCCGCAGCGTGGTGCTACTCGTAGAGGCGCGCACCGCAGTGGAGCTTCCCGCCGCCTCGCTCCTCCCCGAACAGGTTGAGATCGTGGTCGCAACGGAAGACGGAAGTCTCGGCCATCAGGGGAGTGCTGCAGACCTGATGTCAACCTATGCCGACTGGGCCGACCAGGTGATCGCCTCTGGCGAGCGTGGCCTCCTCAACGCCGTGACGAGCGCAGCGCGTGCAACAAGTGCGATCGATCGCACCACCGCAAAAGGGAAGCGACGCTCGCGACAAGCAGGAGGAGCGCCATGGCTGCAGCTCCTCATCTCGCATGAGATCGGATGCGGGAGCGGCGTCTGTGGTGGCTGCACATTTAGTAGTGCAAACGGGAGCGTGCGACTCTGCCGCGAAGGACCCGCCGTCTCCGCACCAGGACTCTCCGCTGGAACGAGGAGGGACTCATGACCGTTGAGCGCACGAGTCCGAGCAGCGCGGAGGCGCGGTTTAGCCTGACTGGCAAGCGCCCGCTGCAGTTGGAGCGACCGATCGTAACGGCGAGCGGGGTGCTCGGCTTTGGTGCTGAGGCGGCGGAGTTGGTTGACCTGCGCGACGTTGGACTCTTCGTGACGCGTGGCGTCTCGCTTGTCACGCGTGGCGGCGCCGGCCTGCCGCGCATGGTGGAGGTCCCCGGCGGGATGATGCATGCGATCGGGCGCGAGAATCCTGGTGTTGATGAGGTGATTGATCGCCACGGTGCTGCATGGCGTGCCGCCCCCTGCGCGATCGCGATCTCACTGGTCGCCGCAGATCTTGGTTCACTCGGCAAGCTGATCGCGCGCCTTGAGTCACGCGCCGACCTTGTTGGCGCAGATGCGTATGAGTTAGACCTCACCTTCTTGAGTGATGCGCTCGGCGGAAGGCGCTGGGAGAGTTCGCTGGAAGAGTCAACACGCTTCATTGATGCGGCGCGTGATAGCACCGAGCTGCCACTGATCGTTAAAGTGTCTCCAGATGTGGTGACGCCAGCGCAGTTTGCTGGAGCCGCAGCCGATGCAGGTGCCGACCTTCTCTCAGTGAGTGGATCACCTGTGGGCTTCCTGCCGAACCGCACGCGAGCGGCGAGCGCTCTGGCGGAGGGTGAGGGGGAGCTCTCTGGCCCACTGATTCGACCACGCGCACTCGCCGCTGTGGCGAACGCTGCGGCGAGTGGGGCACTCCCAATCATCGGTGGTGGTGGGATCGGATCGCCCGCCGATGCGCTTGATTACTTCGCCGCAGGGGCGCATCTCATCAGTTTGGGGAGCGCCCTCTGGGCTGATTCGGACCTGCCGCGCGCGGTGATTGAGTCGGCACGCCGCGCGGCAGCATCACGTGGTGGGTCCCGCGTTGCGGACCTTGTGGGCACGGCGCTGCGCCGTACGACCACGCGCTAGGCTCTCACCATGAGCGAGCCACTCCTTCCACTACGAGAGCCACTACGTGCGCCAGACGGCTATCCGCAGGCGCCGGTCAGTTCGCACGATGAGACGCTGAGTGCGCGCCGTGTTGAGGGGCTCCTCCTTGCAACTGGTGCACTGCAGCGCGGGCACTTCTTGCTGAAGAGTGGTCGGCACGGTGATCGCTACCTAGAGAAGTGGGCACTCCTGCAACATCCAGACGCTGCGGCAGAGGTCTGTCGACTCCTTGCCGAGCGCGCGCTCGCCGTTGCCGCCGCCGCTGCGATCGAGATTGACCTTGTTGCTGGCCCCACCACTGGTGGCGTGCTACTCGCCTATGAGATTGGTCGCCTCCTCGGCGTGCGCGGCATCTTCGCTGAAGAGGTTGCGGGCGAAGCTGGCGCGGTTCGTCGGGAGTTTCGCCGCGGTTTTCAGATTCCGCCGCGTGCACGCGTGCTGATGGTGGACGACATCCTGACCACGGGGGGTTCGCTCCAGGCGCTACTGCCTCCGCTTTTAGCTGCAGGGGCGCACCCAGTTGCTGCGGCGGTCGTCGCGAGTCGCTCACCAGAACTACGAACGCTTGAGGTTCCTGGGCGTGAGTCGATCCCGCTCATTGCGGCACTGACGCTCAACCTCCCAACGTATGAGGCGAGCGCCTGTCCGCTCTGCGCGGCGGGTGAACCGATCGGTGCGCCGGGGAGTAGCGGCCGCTAGTCGGCGTCGATCTCCTTGATCGCCGCGTCAAGTTCTGCGGCGCCGATCACCCCTTCAAACGAGTGGATGACGATCCCGTTGCTGTCTACTGTGTAAACCCACGGCTCAACGGGGAGCCGCCACGCGCTCGCCGCCCCGTTCGCCTGAAGGCGCATGTTGGCGTCAAGGGTTGGGATCATGCGCTCGCCGTTCCACTCCATGATGTACGGCTCAACGTGAATGATGAGCGCCCCTGGGTGACGCTCCGCCGCCGCCTTAACCACGTCCATGGTTGGGCCGCACGCCTGCGAGACGCAGAAGGCGGGCGAGGCGAAGACCATCACAAATGGCGTCCCTGCCGCGAGTAGATCGGCCGCTGAGTATCTGTAGAGACGCGCAAGTGGTGATGGATCGGTACTGATGCCGGCGAGCCCATGTTCGCTTGTTGCCGCTGTTGGTGTTGCCACCGTTGGTGCGGCGTCGCCCGGTCGTAGCGCGATCCCTTCTGGCCAGATCTGCGCCGCAAAGCGAACGGAGACGGCGGCACCGGTTGCGTCCGTGCCGTTGATGGAGAGGCCGAGCTCTTCTGCGCCGGCTGGAATCTCTGCTGGGCCAATGAAGAAGCCGCGAATATCCTTTATTGACCAGGTGAATGGAATCTCAATCTTTGTGGCGAGCGGTGTGCAGCCATCAGCGGTGAGGTTGAATGTCTCTGCACTCAGTTTCCAGCCCGGTCCACCGAGCGGGAAGCCATCAGCATCAACCAGGCTAAGTAGAAGCCGATTCTCGCCAGGGGCGAGGTCACTATTCACCAGCAGTGGGATCGGTCCGCTGCTCGTTGTCTTCCCTGCGACTGGCCACTCACTGATGCAGCCGTTTCGCGTGCTCTGTGGGGCGCCACTTCCGGATGGCGATGGCGATGCGGGGGTGCCACCGCCGCATGCGGCGACTAGTAGGAGTGTCGCGATAAAGGGGACGCTTCTCATAAACCGACTCTACCGCAGGTTTGGCGATTGCCGCGTATCATTACGGTAATGCAGAGTTTCCGACGACTACTCAAGACACTCCTCGGTGCCACAATCGGGCTTGTCGTGATTGGCGTCATCGTACGCGCCACCGATTCAGGAATGGGCTGCCCCGATTGGCCACTCTGCTACGGACAGATCATCCCGCCGCTCGACGACTACAAGGCGTGGCTTGAGTGGATTCATCGCACCGTTGCAGCGCTGATTGGCCTTATTGCACTCGGTGTGGTTGCCGCCGCATTCAGATGGATCAAGGGGCGTCGCTCGCTCCAAGGGGCGTCGGTTGCGCTGCTCGGCCTCGTGCTCTTCCAGGCGTGGCTCGGTCGTCAGACGGTTCTTGAGTCCAACTCTGGCGCCTCCGTCACCGCACATCTCGCCACGGCGATGGCCTTCCTCGGACTCCAGGTCTGGGTGCTGGCGCGAAGTGGGTACCCGGAGCGGATCGGCAGCATTCTGCAGGCGCGCGGCGCCGTGGTGGCGCCGATCATCGCCGCCGGTGCCGTCTATGCACTCCTCCTCTTCGGATCAAACGTCACCGCAACGGATACTGGGCTCCTCTACCCAGATTGGCCGCTGATGGGTGGGACGCCCTTCCCGCCGATTACCGCCGTATCAAGCCCGCAGGTGGTGCACCGCTATGCCGCGGCGATCGTTGCGCTGATCTTGATCTCCGCCTACTGGATCGTGCGCCGTGAGGCGGGGAGCCCACGTCAGACGCGTCAGCTTCTTGGCGCAGCGCTCGGCCTCTTCGCGGTGCAGTGCGTCATCGGTGCGCTGCAGATCTTCACCAAGCTTGCGCCATGGACGCAGACGCTTCACGTCGCCATTGCGTCAGTGATCTGGGCGCTGACCGTTGGCGCGGCAGCTATCTCCCTCCTTGAGGCGCGTGCCTCAAATGTTGGGGGTGGCGATGGAACGAGTGGCGCAAAGAGGGGGCGACGGGAGCAGATCAGCGCCTACATTTCGTTGACCAAGCCACGCATCGTTGAGTTGCTACTCATCACCACCATCCCAGCGATGTTCCTTGCCGCGCGTGGTCTCCCTTCAATCACGCTGATGATCTGCACGCTGATCGGCGGCACGTTAAGTGCAGCGAGCGCGAACGTCTTCAACTGCATCATTGACGTTGACATTGACTCGCGCATGGCGCGCACTGCGAGTCGCCCACTCGTTGCGGGGACGATCAGTGTCGGCTCGGCGCTGCGCTTTGCTGCGCTACTTGGTCTTGCGAGTTTCCTCTTTTTGGCACTCACCACCACCGCGATGGCCGCCTTCCTCTCACTCCTAGCGCTCGGCTTCTACGTGCTGATCTATACGTTGATTCTGAAGCGCTCCACGCCGCAGAACATCGTGATCGGCGGCGCCGCTGGCGCGCTGCCGCCAGTGATCGGCTGGGCGGCGGTGACGGGTGATCTCACCCTTGCGCCGATCCTCCTCTTTGCGCTCGTCTTCTACTGGACGCCGCCGCACTTCTGGGCGCTCGCACTTCGGATCGGCCCCGACTACGCCGCCGCTGGTGTGCCGATGCTCCCAGTGACCGCCGGTGCGCCAGAGACGGCGCGACAGATCTGGCTCTACACGATCCTGCTTGTGACGATGAGCCTCATCCTCTGGGCGGTTGCCGGAATGGGGAGCGTCTACCTTGCCGTTGCGCTGATCTTCGGAGGGATCTTTCTCTTCCGCGCATGGCGCTTGCGGAGCGAAGTACTTGGTGAAGGGCTACTGCGCGGCGCATCGCGCCTCTACAGATTCTCGATCACCTATCTGACGGTGATCTTTGCGGCGATCGCGATCGACGCGATGCTGCCGCGCTAACGGCGGCTACTCGCCGCCGACTGCTTTGTCGCTCGCCCTGAAGGGTCAACGCGTGCGAGCCAGAACTGCACTTGCGGTCCAATGGTGAGGGCGAACCAGATCGTGCCGAACCCGAATGTTCCGCCGAGCAGGATCCCGATGATGCCGACGACGATCTCAATGATTGTGCGCACGATCCAGATCGGTCGTCCAGTGAGGCGGTGGAAGCCGGTCATCAGGCCGTCGCGTGGACCAGGGCCGTTGCCACTCCCGATATAGATCCCGGATCCGAGTCCTACCAGCGCGGTACCGATCACCGTGAGCGCAACCGCAACGGGGAGGTTTTGGCTGAGCACCTCTTTCGCTGGTACGCCGAGCAGGCGCATGGCGTTCAGTGTCAGGTCCATGACGAAGCCGATGACGACGATGTTGGAGATGGTGCCGAGGCCTGGCGTCTGGCGAATCGGAATCCAGAGCAGGATCACGAAGAGTCCGCTTAGCTGTGCCGCCTGTCCAATCGTGATGCCGAGCTTGTAGCCGAGACCCTGATGCAGGATCTCCCACGACGGGAGTCCGATCCCGCCGTTCACCATCAGCGAGAGACCAACGGCGAAGATCGCCTGGCCGAGGATGGATTGCGGGAAGCGACGCAGCGCGTCGCCGCTGATTGCTTCGGCGACCCAGTTGCTGCGCGGTGCGGCCATAGCTCCTCGCTTCAGCTCGCCGCTGCGGCGCGGCGGAGTCGGTCGGCGATTGCCAGCCCGAGTCCCGGCTCAGGATACGGGGTGGTCAGGATCGCCGCCTTCCCAGGTGCCACCTCACGAAGGGCAGCATCCAGTCTATGTAGGGCATCGAAGAGTTTCGCCGCCGCCACAACGGGATTGAGCGACTCACTGAGCGCCACCTCAGCAATGATCTGCAACCCAGCCGCTGCTGTGCGGAGGTGAGTCAGCGCCTTCGCATCCGGCGCCAGGAGTGCGACGTGGGTGAGGTCAGCAAGGTCTGGCGCAGCAGCGTCAACGATGCGAAGTGGCGCGCGTGGCGCGTAGTGCGATGCGCTCATCCCAGGAGCTGCGGCTGGAGCGTCAGCCGAGTTTGTGGCGCTGAGTGGCGCGTCAAGCAGCGGACCGAACGGTGCGAGGAGTGTGGCGATCGTCTCGCGCGGCACGCCGCCTGGACGGAGCAGGCGTGCCGGCTCACCAGGGACGAGTGAGACGACGCTTGATTCCACGCCAACGCGCGTTGCGCCACCGAGCAGCACCGCATCAATGCGTCCGTCGAGCTGCTCCAGCACATGTTCCGCCGTGGTGGGGGAGAGCTGACCAAAGAGGTTGGCGCTCGGCGCCGCGATCGGCGTTCCGGCGGCGCGGATCAGCGCGCGCGCAAGATCGTGATCAGGGAGCCGCACGCCAACGGTTGGGAGGCCAGACCGAACGAGTCCTGGGATGCGTGGTGCTGCAGGCGCGACGATCGTTAGCGGCCCCGGCCAGAGGGCGTCGGCGAGGAGCGTGACGCGCGGATCTTCGAGTGCGGCGGGGGAGAGGACGAGTGAGAGATCGGCACGGTCGGCGATGTGCACGATGAGCGGATCAAAGGTCGGTCGTCCTTTCGCTTCGAAGATGCGCGCGATTGCGATTGGATCAAGCGCATTGGCGCCGAGTCCGTAGACCGTCTCAGTGGGGAAGGCGACAAGGCCACCAGCACGCAACAGTGCCGCCGCGCGCGGCAGTGACTCTGCAGCGGAGGTTGCTGTTCGTGCACGGAGCTGCTCTGTCTTCATGCGTGCATCATCGCGACGGCTGGATCGTGAGCGTGATCGGCGCGTGATCTGAGGGGAGCGCCCCCTTCCGTTCTTCGCGATCCACGCTGTACGAGAGCAGCGCCCCTGCGCTCGGTGATGCGAGCAGGTGATCGATACGCATCCCATGACCGCGATGGAAGGCGCCACCGCGATAATCCCACCAGGTGAATGCGGGCGGCTCGCCCTTGAGGGCGAGCGCGCAGGCGGTGTCGACCACTCCCGCATCCAGGATGGCGGTGAGTGCGGCGCGCTCCTCAGGCGAGACATGCGTTGCGCCAGTCAGCGCCGCAGGATCCCAGACATCGGCGTCAGTTGGGGCAACGTTGAAGTCGCCACCAAGGATGAGCGGCGAAGACTTCAGTGTCTCTTGCGACCAGAGGGTGAGCGCCTTCATCCAGCGCAGCTTCGCCCGCCAGTAGCCGCTCGCAACCTCACGGCCATTCGGCACATAGACACTGGCGAATGTGACCCCGCCACACTGCGCCGCAATCAAGCGTGGCTCGTCCATCAGGTCCGGATCCTCTCCCTCTGCAGGGCTCACTGCGCCGCTCGCGGCTGTTGGGAGGCCGAGTGTTGGCGCCACAAGGCCGATCCGCGATGCGATCAAGACGCCGTTACGTCCACCAGCGCCGATCGCCTCCCACGCGTATCCGCGTGAGGTGAAGATTTCTGCAGGGACCTGCTCGGGGTTGCACTTCGTCTCCTGCAGTAGTAGGACGTCGGGCGGCGTGCGATCCAAAAAGGCGGCGAGTCGCTCGGCGCGCGCGCGGATGCCGTTGACGTTCCATGAGGTGATGGAGAGATTCGCTGCGCTCACGCGCGTGCCTTAGGTGCGCGGGCCGTTGAGAATTGCGCCGATCATCCCTTCGGTAGCGCTTGCACCTGCACCGGGCTCCGCCTCAAGGCTCACCGTGATGCTGGCGCTCTTCAGCGCGGCGAGCGCACGATCGAGTGCTGGCTCTGCAACGGCAAGGTGCACCACGCCATCCTCGCTCTCCGGGCTTCCAACGATCCCCTCCACGGCGATGCTTGCCGCGGCGAGTGCCGCCGTTGCAGTGGCGAGACTCCCTGCGGCGGGCTTCAGGTGGATCGTGAACCAGTGACTCATGAGCGCATCCTAGCGCGCGGCGGCACTGTTCGGCGCTGCTCCAGAGATCACCAGCGTGCGCTGCTGGTCGCCGAGGGTCACCTCAATAAGCAGTTCGCTGCGTAGCGCGCGACGACCATCGGCCGGATCACGCTGTGGGCCGAGTGGCTGCACTGTGGCGTTCACGCTCCCCACGGTGTAACTCCCGAGCGGCGGATCGGAGCTCCACCAGCTACTAATTGATGGGGTGCCACCAGTGCGTGGCGCGGAGAGGAGCGAGAGTTGAAGTCGTCCGTCAACTGCTGGCGCAAAGAGGGCAACTTCGTCTCGGCCATCTGCGTCTTGATCCCAAACGGTCAGGCTGATTTCGCTGAGTGCAGCGGTGGACGTGCCCACGAGCTGTGGCACACCAAGCACTGGATCCTGGATCCGCTTCCCCACCCACTTGCGTTTCTCTGAGAGGGCGATCCAGATTCCGCTCTGTCCACCACCTGTAGCGATCACGCTGGCGGGTGTTGGTGCGCTGATGACAAGATCGCTACTTCCGTCACCATTTACGTCTGCGGTTATAGCGTCCATCTGCGTTGCGTCAATCCCAGAGGCGGCAAGGTCGGTCACGCTCCAGATGTTGTCGCGCCAGAGGTAAGCGTCGTTGCGTCGCTCAATCGATCCCATCCTCGCACTCACCACTGGAAGTCCGGTGAGGGGATCCGTGGTGTTCCAAACGCGGAGCGTGGCGATCTCGGGGAAGAGGTCGCCATCAAAGTCGCCACGGAACTCGCTGAGCTGATCGCCGACGCTTGACCAGCCGTCTGGGAGTGACCAAGGATCAGTGAACGGATCAAGCTCATCGTCAGCCGGCGCTGGTTGATAGATCGCAATACTTGGTCCGTAGAACCTGCGGATCAGCCCTTCAAACGACTCACCATCTCGGGCGCAGCGTCGCGCATTCTGCTGAAAGAGGTGGAAGCGGGTGTAATACTTAGCGCAACCTTCGCGGTAGGCTCCTGCGCGGTACCCAGTGTGCGCAAAGCCCTTATTCTTGCCACTCGTCCTCCAGATAGTGAGCGGCCAGATCGCTTCAATAGCGGAGCGGATGAGCGGGAGTCGAGCGACAAGCCCCTTCCTGACGCGAGCGGCATCCGACTGCTCCGCCTTCGTTGTTGCGTCGCCGCGGTAGAGCTGGAAGGAGGTGGTGGAGCCGACATCAAAACAGTCACCATTCTTATCTTTTCGACTCTTGCTTGGGTGCGTGATGTACCACCAGGCGAACTGCTTAACGATCTGTGCTGCTGAGAGGAGCTGCGCGCGATGCGTCTCATTTGGACCCCACTCATTGATTACGATGCGCTCTACGTAGGTCTTGAAGTTCACCTTAACCCGCGTCCCCATCTTCAAGCTGCGCCCCTTCTTGATCGGGATGTGCACCCAAATTGTCTCCGGCGGCTTCGTCATGGAGGTCCATGGCGTGCACCGGTACGGCGCCGCAGCAGCGGTAGCCGCGCGTTCTCCAGCGATCGGCCCAGAGGCCGGAATGGCGACGAGCGAAAGGATCAGCGCAACGAAGGCCGCGCGTTTACAGCTCCGCAACGGCTCCCTCACCCTGCTTGCCACGCAACGGAATCTCTTCAATCAGCGTTGCGGCAACAAGCGCAATAAGGCTTGCCACCACGGCGAGCCAGAAGATCGAGCCGATCGCGTCGGCGATCCCCGCCTTGATCGCGTTGAAGAAGGCTTCTATGTATTCAGCTGGGATCAGTGCGAGGAGGGCGGGATCAAACTGACCACCAACGTTCGTCAACTGATCAAGATTGCCGCCTGCTGCGGCGAAGAATGGACCAAATGTTCCCGCTGGTGCCGCAGCGGCGAGCTCCTTGGGGATCGTGGTCGCGATCTGTCCACCGAAGTACGAGCCGACGATGGCGAGTCCAACGGAGCCGCCGACCTGGCGGAAGAAGGTGAGGTTGGAGGTTGCCGCGCCGAGGAACTTAAACGGCACCGCATTCTGCACCACAATGGTGAAGACGGAGAGGGTTGGCCCAACGCCGAGTCCGGCGAGGAACATCCAGCCGCGTAGCACCCACGGATCAGTGTCTGCCTTGATGTTGGTCAAAAGGAGCGACCCTACCGTGACGAGCACGATGGCGCCGAGGATCAGCGACTTGTAGCGACCGCGTCGCGCTACCAGTAACCCTGCACCAACTGAGCTGATGATCACGCCGAGCAGGAGCGGGAGCGTGGCATAGCCAGAGTTGGTCGCCGTCTCACCGAGCACGGTCTGGAAGTAGCGCGGCAAGAAGATGATCGAGGCGAAGAAGCCGATTGAGGCGAAGAAGGTCGCCGTTGCTGCCGCCGCGAAGGTGCGGTTCTTGAAGAGTTCGAGCGGGATGATCGGCTCGTCCGCCTTCGCCTCAATGAAGAGGAAGAGGCAGAGGATGGCGAGACCCGCTGCGATCAGCCCTGCCACCTCTGGGGTGGCGAAGGCGTTGCTCTGCACGTTGGTCAAGCCAATGAGCACTGGAATAATGCCGGCGGCGAAGACGATCGCGCCGAGGAAGTCGATCTTCTGGTTCGGTCGCCCCTTAATCGTTGGAAGCTCGAGCAAGATGATCGCAATGCTCAGCAGGCCGATCGGCAGGTTGACGTAGAAGATGAGGTGCCAGCTGAACGTGTCGGTGAGCCAGCCACCGAGCGCTGGACCAACCAGGCTGGAGAGGCCGAAGACCGCGCCGAAGAGTCCCTGGTAGCGACCGCGCTCCTTTGCGCTGAAGAGGTCGCCGATCGTTGCGAGTGCAATTGGGAAGAGCGCACCTGCGCCGAGCCCCTGGATGCCGCGGAAGAGGATCAGCTGCTCAATGTTCTGTGAGAGGCCGGCGAGTGCCGAGCCAACAAGGAAGAGTCCGACGCCAATGAGGAGGAGCGGCTTGCGGCCGTACATGTCGGAGAGTTTGCCGTAGATCGGTACGGTGACGGTGCTCGCGAGGAGATAGATCGTCACAACCCACGTATAGAGATTTGCACCGTTGAGTTCAGTAATGATCTGCGGAAGTGCGGTCCCAACAATGGTCTGGTCGAGCGCGCCCAAGAAGAGGGCGAGCATGATCGCCACGACGATGCCCTGCTTCGCGCGCTTGGAGAGATCCTCACCAGCGTGGTGGCTTGAGGCGGGACTCGCCTTGCTCGGGCGCGAAGTGCTACGTCGTGCGGTTGCCATGGGGACCTCCTGATTCACGCCTCTGCCACATGCTGCGGTAGTTCACGTTGCAACCATCATACTCTTCGCTTCGCTGGCTGTCCTCACGCGCTAGGGTTGCCTCATGAAGATCGGCATCGTCATTGAGGGGCAGATGGGCCTCACCTATGCGCAGCAACTCGCTCTTGCACAGCGAGCTGAGTCACTCGGCTTCGACGCCTTCTATCGCACCGATCATTATGAATCCTTCCCGGGCCCCGCAGATCAGGCAACAAGCGATGCCTGGAGTGTTTTGGCGGGACTCGCCCGTGAGACCAAAACGATTGCGCTTGGGACGCTGGTGAGCCCAGTGACCTTCCGTTATCCAGGCGAGTACGCGAAGGTGGTCGCCACGGTGCAGGAGATGGCGGGACGCCGCATGCATGCAGGGCTCGGCGCCGGATGGCATGAATCCGAGCATCGTCGCTACGGCTTCCCGTTTCCAGAGATGCCAGTACGTGCGGAGATGCTGGAGGAGCAGCTCAGCATTGTGCGCGGCCTCTGGTCGGGCCCAGACGGTTGGTCGTTCAGCGGCGCGCACTACCAGGTGAGCGACGCCCTCTTTCGGCCGAAGCCAGAACCGGCGCCGTGGATCATCACGGGGGGTGAGGGTTCGCCGCGTGGCATGCGTATTGCCGCGGCACACGCGGACGAGTTCAACCTCACCTCCTCTACGCCGCAGATCGCACGGGAGAAGTTCGCCGCACTGGACGCCTCCTGCACCGCCGCTGGACGCGCGCCTGAGACGCTGGTGCGCTCGGCGATGACCGGCCTCCTTATTGGGCGCACCCAGGCCGACTATCTCGCCGGCGTCGCCCGCTTCATGGAACAGATTGGCGGGAGCGGGGACCCAGAGGAGTACCTCGCGCCGCGTCGACCGCGCTGGGTGTCGGGGGCGCCAGACGAAGCCGCCGCCCAGATGCGCGCATTCCGCGATGCTGGCGCGCAGCGACTCCTAATGCAGCACTTCTTGCCGCTAGAGCTTGAGCCGCTCGACCTCCTCGCCGAGATTCGCGACGCGCTCTAGCGCGCGGTAGTTAGCGGACGCGACCGCGTCGTCCAGAAGGCCCAGTTCGGAAGAGCACAATCCCGCGTAGTGCGCTGAGTGGCAAAGGTCCGCCTTGACGTGAGTCGTTAGATGCGGCGCTGTTGTCGCCGAGTAGCCAGAGCGCATCAGGCGTGTGTGGCGTGCCATCTGGAAAGGCCGCGACGCGCTTCACATCAAGCCGCCCTTCGCGCTCAGTGATCACGATGCTCCCCATGCGTGGTGCGCCGCGCAACCAGGGGAGACCGTGAGGTCCGGCGGGAAGGAGCAGGAGCGTGTCTCCCGGCTCAAGTGCGGGCGCCATGGAGGTTTCGGCAACAACCGCGCGCCAGATGCGGCGCGCGGTCATCACCATGATCTGATTGCGGCCAGTCCCGTTGCGTTACGCCTTGGAGGCGGCGAAGGACTTCGCGAACGCTTCCGTTGCAGCAACCAGCTCTGCGGCGGCTGCTGGATCAACGTTCTGCTTATTCTTTGAGGCGAGCTTCAGCAGCTTCCAGACCTGGTCGTGCAGGTCGGGCACTTTCGCCAGGTGCTCTGGCTTGAAGTAGTCGGACCAGATCACCTGGACCTCGCGCTTCACCAGTTCCGCATGCTCCTCCTTAACGGCGATGCAGCGGGCAACCTTGTTGCGTCCAGCGTGATCAGTTGGTCCAGCAATCTCCGTTGTGGTGATCAGCTCAACCATGCGCGCCACGGTCTTCGCGGCGAGCACCGCGCCCGCTGGATCGTAGATTCCACACGGGATATCGCAGTGCGCGTGCACCGTGACTGAAGCGAACTCTGCCGTGAGCTTCTTGATGATGCTATTCATGTTTCCTCCTACTTTACGAATACGGCGATCGCAACATTCGTGATCGCCAAGATACCAACGGCATGATACGTGCCGGACGGAATCTCCTGATCGCGTCGGCGCGGCCACGAGATGAGGAGCAGGACGATCGTGAGTGCGATCTTGATGCCGAACTTTGCGTGGCTCACTGGCTCCGTCCCCATCTCGGCGAGGCCGAGTAACAAGACGCCGCTTACGAGCTGCAAGAGTGAGCCGTGCACTATGCCAGCTGAGAGACGCTTCGGGACGCTCCTGACTCCCGCAAAATAGCCACCCACAACAGCCGCCATGCCGAGAAGGTGAATGAAGACGAGTACGAGTTGCGCTGAATTCATGAGAGTCGAATCCATCTGACCTCCACGTATCTGGCGCAGGGTGCGCCCTCCCTCTACGGTAGCCGACTGGGGTGCGACAGGTGCCTCCTCGTGCGCCTGAGGCGTGTAGGGTTTACGGGATGGATGAACGGAAGGTACGGGCGTACAGCAGCTATAGCCGCGACGCGCTGATCCCGCCTGCAGCGGGGGAGGGGGTCGCCTGGCTCGGTCGAGCGCCGTGGGCGAAGGCGAGCCCCTCGTATCGCCTCCTCCGCTTCTCGCTCAAATCCGTCGGCTGGATCTTCGGCTTGCGTGTGCGCGGCCACGGACTTGATCGCCTCCAAAGTTCTGGCCCACGCATCCTTGTTGGCGCGCCGCATCGTCGTTATTACGAGGCATTCGCCCTCGGCATTGCGATGCCTGCGCAGCCGCGCATCTGGTGGCTCGGCCTCGGCCCCTTCATCGTTGGGCGCGGTCGCATTCGCGCAGGCATGCTGCGTCGACTCGGCGGACTCCTCCCCGTCTGGCGTGGCAGTAGCGGGATTGAGACGCACCTCGCCGCAGCCACGGCGGTCTTCGCTGCGGGGGCACACTACGCGGTGATGCCGGAGGGCGGCACAAGCGGCCCAGTCGATCGCTTCGCCGAGTTTCGACCAGGGGCGGCGGTGATCGGCATGCGTACCGGCGTCCCTGTGGTCCCCGTCGTCTTCCGCTTCCGTAATCGACGCATCGGCCTTCCACGCATTGAGATCATCGGACTCGCAGATACTTGGGTTGTCCAGCCTGGCGATACGCCGCCAGCACCAGGCTCGCGCGAAGAGCTGACGCTTGCTGCTGAGTGGAGTCGTGCGCTCTCCGAGCGAATGGAAACTGTCTGGCGCGAAGGGGTAGGATCGGCGGCATGAGCACTACGATTTGCCCGTTCATTGCGATCGCCACGGATTCTGGCAAGCGTCTCTCAGGAGCGAACGCCGCGCACGCCTGCTTTGCCCAGCGTCCTTCACAACCGATTGAACTAGATCACCAGGAGCGACTCTGCCTCACCGCAACGTTCAGTAGCTGTTCGCTCTTTGTAGCGTGGGCGGCGCGTGAAGCGGCACAGGCGATCAGTACTGCAACGCCGCCTGCGGTAGGGAGCGACGCGTGGTCTACATCGCAAGGGGTGAGCGTTGACGCGCTCGCTGCGGCGTCGCGTGGTGAGGGGGAGCAGCCGTTTGACACCAGCAACGATGGCACCATCTGGTCGCTCGCTGCAGAGTCGCAGCAGCCGCTAAGCCCTGAAGAGGAGGAGCGCGTTCGTGTAGTGCCGCTACATCAGCGCCGTGCGCTAGAAGATGAAGTGCCACACGCAATGATCCGGCTGCCGCGACGGCTGAGCAGTTTGCGCAGCTTTTCCGCCTTCGTCTTGCTGCTTGGGGTTGCTCTTTTCGCGGCGCCATCAATCTTCAAGGGGATCGGCGCGCTCGTGAGCGGCCTGGGGGGTGAGGCAACCCCTGTGGCGAGTGCTACGGCTACACCCGAGTCGTCGCCAACTCCTCAGCCGACTAGCGAGCCGGTCATCTACACGATCAAGAAAGGTGACAGCCTCACGCAGATAAGTCAGAAGTTTCAAGTGAGCATTGACGTGATCATCGGTGCGAATCCTGAGGTGACTGATCCGAACAACTTGAGGATTGGGCAACGGCTGATCATCCCGTCAGTTATCCCAGATGTGGTGGTCTCGCCAAGCCCGTAATAGGCAGCCCGTAACGGGCGAAGGTCAACCGAGGGCGAAGGCTAGCCCTTCGCTGGGGAGAGGTTGATGCTGGTGATCTTTCCAGCCTCCACCTTGAAGGTGGCGTCCAACTTGTGGCTCTTCGCGCCGGGGCGAACGACGAGGATGTCGCACTCCACCTGATGTCCTGTGTCCTTGATCTCGCCAGGGATCATGCGCAGCCCTTTGTCTGCGCGGAGGAACCAGCCGCCGACGCGCTCGAGCCCCTTCAGCATCTGCACCCCTTCGCCAACGTGGATGCGCATCTCCACGCGCTCTTCCATCATCTTCAGCGCGCCATCGCGGTCGTCCGCGTTCAGCAGCTCAAAGAAGGCGTCAGTTGTGTCTTGTGCACCCATGCGCCGATGGTACCCTGACTCGGTGAATAGTGATCGGCTCGACGC
>Ga0222713_10003236_pt1 | contig 17005 bp, 20 predicted proteins | sample C33_649DmetaG_FD_165061 | JGI IMG/M metagenome (GOLD analysis project Ga0222713, IMG submission 165061) | Estuarine water microbial communities from San Francisco Bay, California, United States - C33_649D | ecosystem: Environmental > Aquatic > Marine > Unclassified | place: USA: California...
TGGGGCCGTTTAGAATTCATCACGTTGCGCGAATGTTGGATGTAGACCCAAACTATGTGGTTTTGCCTGCATTTTTGGTGAACGATTGCAAGATCTTGAACAAGATGGACGAGGACTACATTCAGTCGATTTTGGACTCTGAAAAGGAGTTTGAGCGAGTGGATAACGAACCTAAACCAGAAGGTGAGTACTTGTTTGTTTCTGGCAAGGAGTTGGACGCTTTTGATGATGTTTTTTACAATGAATTTGATTCATTCGTTGACAATCCAACCCCGAAAAAATCGCATGCATCAAGGTTGGTGCCAATGAAAACGATTCCTGACCCAGAACAAGCACCAAAGCGTGATTATGAATACCGGTATTACAAGGAAGATTACATGTTTCGTACACGGTATCAGAGAGGGTATTCTATGCCGTTGAAGCATTACGAAAAGGAACAGGTATACAAGCCTGATTTTGACGCCGCGTTGAAAGAGGTGACAGAGCGAGTGGATTACTATCAGGCTAAGACAATGATGTGGGGAATTGCTTTAAGCAATATGCCCGAGAAGAAAAAGATCACCATGTTGCGCAAGTGGACGACCGATGAGACTTTAAGGAGCTTGATCAGAATTGCAAAGGCTTTGAATAAACCGGAATGGTTGAGGGGTTGCGGAGTAAAACAGTTTTTCGAATGAATTGATTATAATTGTTTTATGCCTGTAATGAAAATAATCAAAGTTGCTCTTGCAGTTCTTTTGCTGCTTTGCTTCCTAGATATGCCTTATGGCTATTATCAATTTGTAAGATTTCTAAGTATGGTAACTTTTGCATACCTCGCCTTACAAGCATCGCAAGATGAAGAGGGTGATATCATGTGGATTTATATCGCTTTGGCCCTTTTGTTTCAGCCCTTCTTTAAAGTGTCTTTAGGTAGATCGATATGGAATTTTGTGGATTTCGTAGTTGCAGTCTGGTTGTTGTACAGTGAGTTTAATTCAAGTGAAAAAAATGGAAAATAAGGATTCACCTGGTTGCTTAACAATTATTATTGGATTTATCATTATTTCATTAATAATGAACGAGTGTCGAAAGGACAGGGTGAAGTCAGCAGCATTTGACCTAATGCAAGATGATCCTGATTTGTCAACCGAGGAAGCCGAGGAAATGGCAGAGGAGTTGATAGATAATGAATTAGATTACCATTATCGATGAATGTATTCATGTTATGGAGTGTAACCTGACTCCAAATCTATTTCATTTTCAGCCGTTGAAGCAATACGAAGAGGAACAGGTATACAAGCCTGATTTTGATGCCGCTTTGAAAGAGGTGACAGAGCGAGTAGATTATTACCAGGCGAAGACAATGATGTGGGGAATTGCTTTAAGCAATATGCCCGAGAAGAAAAAGATCACCATGTTGCGCAAGTGGACCTCTGACGAGACTTTACGTAGCTTAATTAGAAATGCGAAAGCTTTAAATAAACCAGAATGGATAAGAGGGTAGTTATTGGTGCAGTGCTTTTCAGTGTCTTGCTGGCGCTTGGATATTGTTTCGATTTGTTTACCCAAGCTGAAGTTTTTGTAGGCAGTAGGGTCATTGACAAGTATAAATATGACGGCAAGGAAGCCTTTGGAATTGATGTGTCAAGCCATCAACATACCATTGATTGGTGTAAGGTTCGAAAATGGAAAGGCAACGATATCAAGTTTGTGTATTGTCGAGCTACAGGGACCCAAATGCCTGATAGAACCTATCGGTATAATTTTTTTGAGGCCAAAAAAAATGGATTATTGGTTGGGAGTTATCACCTGTTTGCCCCCAATGTTTCAGCAGAAATTCAATTTGAGAAATTCATCAAAGTGGCGAAAAAAGAAGAGCAGGATTTAATTCCTGCGGTTGATTTGGAGTTGTGGGGTCAAATAAGCTCTCGGGTATACCACAAAAACCTACAGCGGTTTTTGGATATGATGGAAAAGCATTATGGCAAAAAGCCATTGTTGTATTCGGTGCAAGGGTTTTACAATTCTCGATTGAAAAAACGCTACAGACCTTATCATTTGTGGATTGCTCGTTACAACTCAAAACCTCCCTATTTGGTTGATGGGGCAAAATGGGAAATTTGGCAAAAGTCAGATCGGGAAAAAATCAAAGGCATAGTTGGCAATGTTGACATTGACATAGTGCGCGATTTGGGCCATTTGATTTTGTAGTACCAATCGATTTTTGGGCAAATCCTTGTATAGATGCTGCTTTCAGTCAATGTTTGACTGTTCTTATTTGTGTTGCCAGCAATACAGATCTCCTCTTTCGGAAACACAATGCTTGCATTGAACCCCGGTACTTTTGGCTATGGCTTGACATTGCCCATAGTGACAACCGTCTGGCATTTCAATTGGAGCTTTTTCTGGTGCATCATTCAACGGGGTGAACGAATAAAAGGATGCCGCAAACAAGAGAAGGGCAAGCGTGATGGTAGTTTTAATTTTTTTCATTTTTATAAATGGTTTCATTCAAAAGTATATAGCTAACAATCAAAATGAACAACTTCTTCGGTTGAAATCAATCAATACCCATTGGTCTTCGAATTCGCCAGATCCTATTGCGCCTAATTCAAAACCACCATACATCCAGTTTTCAGCATTTATGTACCTCATGTTGAGTTGATAGCATTTGCTTTTTTTCGTCTGGATCAAATTCTGTTCCAAATGAGTTTTGGATCATTTGGAACTCTGCACCACTTATAGAACAGGCATCCACTTATTCGTCTCTGAACGGTAAGGTATATAGTGTGTGAGGGAAAATTTGTTAATTCTACTCAGTAGGGTCCAGCGCTCCATGATGGATACTTGACCGCCGCAGCCTCCGCCTTGGTTATCGAGTTCCAACGTATAATCAGGCTGCCCATCTTGATCGAGGTCTTCTACCTTGAAAAGAGGTGCCGTTGAATCGCTTTTTACTGTGGCCCAGTCGTAACATCCCAATGGGCTGTCATTTGAGGGGTCGGTCAGGCATAATCGCTCATTTGAGCTCTCGGTAACTTCATAGGGTTTGCATTCTTGCCTTTCCAAGATGTTGGATTTCAAAATGACAAGCAATGAATCTTCAAGCCTAGTGAGTACAAGTTGATTGTTTGGTTCACTTGGGCTTTTGGGTTCGTTTGGTGTATTGCAAGAAATGGCCATGCTGATTATGGCAAAGAGTGTAAGACAGGTATAGGTTTTCATAGAAGGAGTTTTCGTTAAGTAAGTTCAAAGTCCCAGTTCAATCTCTGGTCGGGGCCGTGAATTCCAAAGTGGTGGGCCCAGGAGTAATCGCGATAAGATCCCAGTCGAAATGCCAATTCGGGTGTTCGGTGAATTTTCCACTGTATCAATCCAACTACTTGGGGATGTTCAAGGTGCCTGGTAGATACTTGATCAGTTATTTCTAGCTCTTGCTGCGATGAATGAAGGGGTGCAGCCTTAATGTGTGACAATGCCCAGCCGGCAAAGTACCGTTTGATGGTTTGGGGTTTAACAGTCGGGCTGCGCCAGACGCCGATGACTCCTTGAAAATAATTCACGTAATCAAGTTTCTTGAGCAAGTGTGCATAGTCGTAAGAAAATTTAGAGGGATTTAAGGGCGCTTTATCCAGAGATTCACTGTGATACTCATCGGCAAATTGAATGTCTCTGTTTCGAATGCCATCGAGGGTATAGATGCGAATGTATCGGCTATCTACTTCTTTGTCGACGGGAAATGCTGCGAGATAGAGTCTCCCTTGGTCTTCCCGAATTTGCAAGGGATATACTTCATGACGCGCATTTGTTGTTCGTTTGTGTACGTCGGTGTAGTTCAACAAACATGCACTGAAGCAATTTCATGATCAATCCTTGTGTCTGTTCATTCATGACAAAATGCGGGGAGGTAAAAGCCACGGAATTCTTCAATACCACCCCGTCAATTCCCGACGAGATGTGTTCCGATTTGATGTCGTCCATCAGACGGTTGATGCCAGGAATGATCAGGTAGGGTTCGAGAAGCTTTTGAATCAAAGGAACCATTAGCTTTTCTTCGTAGGTTATTGAGTTTTGCGTTCCTTGAGCGGTTACTACTCGGAATATGCGATTGTAATTGACCAATTTCTCGCCATTCAATATTAATTGGTCTTTGATACGCCGAATATCCAGGTCGACGGTTCTGTTCGAAACGGACTTCTCTTTCATGCCCAGCAAATGCCCATTGAGCATTTCTATGACTTGATCCAAGTTGTATCGCCCTTCACGGAACCAATTGAGCAGAAGGGTTTCTCGGTGTTTTCGTCTGAGGTCTGTTTTCGACACAGTACAAATGTAGGAAAAGAATTTTAATAATTGCGCTAGTAAAATTGCGCTGGCGTAAAATTGTAATCGAAAAATGCGTTTTAGGTTTGTAGTCCAATATTGCTCAATTGAAATGCATACTACACGAGATACAAAAATTAACCATCAATCTATCAATGAGTTGGCAATGAATTGGCTAAGCCAAGAGGAGGTATCAGCGGTTCAAGACCAATTGCTTACAGAATTTGCTGAATTGCTTTCGCTTACAAAAGAACAGGCATTGGTACTGGCTTCCATTTATTCGTTGTTTACAGAGAGTGAAGCGCCCAATGACAAATTGCTGCTGGAGAAGACCAAAGAGAAACTCGATCTACAATCGGTATCTGCCATTCTTCAACATTTGGACAAGCAGGGCCTGATCGAAATTGAGAAAGGCAGCCGTAGGCGGGGCAATGACCTAATTCCCAGTCAAGGCGTAGTAGGCTTTATCAAAACCTCAAATCCGGGTTATTTGTCCATTTGCCAAGAACCGGGTGGTAACGGCCTGTTGAACCTTTGCCTTTCGTGGCATACCCGCGAGAGCGATCCCTTTGGTTTCTCCAAACCACGGGCTTCTGTGGTTAGGGCCTTGATTGATTATCACGATCATCCGTTTGTCAAACGCATCGGGTTGTTGTCATCTGACATCAATGAACAATCAGCGGCCTTATACATTTTGGGTCACGAGGCCCTGTTTCGATCGCCCATGAAAGTTTCACAATTGGTTGAAGATTTGTTTCATCAGCCTTTGCCAAGGTTGAAAGTGTTTCACGATTGGTCCAACCCGAAATCAGAGCTCTATAAGAAGGGCTTAATGGAGGCCTATTCGGTTATTGATGGGCAGGTTACCGAGGTGCGCATCAATCCCACTTTGATTCAATGGGCCTTGCCCAAAGACATGAGCAATGCGCACATGATTCGGGGTCTGAAAAGCCACTTTGTCGAACTTATAGAGCCAGAAAGTATCCAGGCAGTTCGGCTTCGGTATCCCTTCGAGTTTCAATTGGAGGTTGACATATTCTTCGAAAACCTCCAAGTCAAGCGATTCCAGACATACGTCAAGAACCTCAAATCACGCGGCTTGCCTCCCAACCTTTCGGCCATGTTGTACGGCGCACCGGGTACTGGAAAAACAGAACTCGTTCGCCAGTTGTCCCGAAAGTACAAACGACCTTTATTGACGGTCAATCTTGCCGGTTTGCGCGACAAGTATTTTGGGGAGAGCGAGAAGAACATTGCCCGTTTATTTTCAGAGATCAGGTCTATTTCAAGCCAATTGAAAAAAGAGCCCATAGTCTTGTTCAACGAGGCCGATGGCTTTTTTCACCAACGTTCGGCTAGCGGTCGGGGTGTAGACCAAACCGAAACGGCCCTCGTTGCGCTGTTTTTGAATGAGCTGGAGACTTTCAGGGGTATTGTCTTTGCGACCAGCAACCATACAGGCAGTATGGATAAGGCCTTTGAACGCCGCTGGACCCTCAAACTTGAGGTGCCTGCCCCTGATGAGCGCGTTCGGGCCCAAATCATGTTTGACAAGTTCAAGGGCCTTGTGCCCTTTAGAGCCATTCAACAACTGGCCATGAAGCATATGTTTTCTCCTGCACAGGTCGACAACATTCTCAAAAAGTTTCTGCTAGTCAACCCCAGTGAAGAACAGGTGAACGTACTCGAACAACTGATCATTCACGAAGTCGGTGGTTGGACACCTGAAACAAAACGCATTGGATTTAATTAAATACAAGAAATTATGAAGAAATCATTTTCAAGGGCGGCAGTTGATTTGTACTGCGAGTGCCCACGCTGCTTCTACATGCAGCACAAACTCGGCTTGAAAAGGCCTCCAGGGTATCCGTTTACCTTGAACGCGGCCGTTGACCGATTGACCAAAATCGAATTTGACCATTATCGTGCTGTTCAACAGCCTCACCCGTTGATGAAGCCCCTAGGGCTGGAATTGGTGCCTTTGCAGCACCCCCAGATGAATGACTGGCGCAACAACCGCAGGGGTGTACGTGCCAATTACTTGGGCTACGAATTCTTTGGCGTGGTTGACGACATTTGGAATCACCCTACTGATAATACTTGGCACGTGGTTGATTACAAGGCAACGGCGAAGAAGGATCCTGTTACCGAACTTGATGAGAATGCTGAACATCACATTTCGTATCAAAGACAGGTGTCGTTTTACTCGTGGCTGCTGAAGCAGAATGGTTTTCCGGTTTCTGACCTGAGCTACTTTGTGTATTCAACGGGTGATAACCACGCAAACGCCTTCAACGACACCTTGGTTTTTCGTACGTTTTTGATCGAAAACCGTTGTGATACGAGCTGGATTGAGCCAACGCTGAGTGGCCTGGTCGAGTGTTTTGAAGGCCATGAAATACCTGAATCGAATGCTACTTGCAAGTATTGCCAGTTTGTTGAGAATTATCATTACCTAATGAGTCCGAAAAGCCATGAGATTGCCTGTTGAAACAATCAGGAACCTGCGACCAAAATTTGGGCAATTTGTTTACCCCTTGGCAAGCAAATTTCACTCGGGTGATGGGCCATATTTGACCCTCAGAGGGTGCACCGTTCAGAGTGACTTGCTGGAGGAGTTTATCGCTCGCTTTCGAAAATTGGAAACCCCAGATGATCGCGACCCCAAGCTGGTTGAATCGATTGCTCATCGTTGTGCTTTGAACCCGATAAACCGGCCTTCATTTGCGATTGGACGCTGGGAACACGACTATTCGGCGCGCAAGGCCTTTTGGTGGAGGGAGTTTGCCGAGGTCGAAGACGAGTTGTTTGCGAGTGCTTTGAATACCTATGGGCACGAGCTGAAGCGGTATGCTCAGCTGAAAGGGCTTCTCAGCGAAAATGTTGAGCCCGAAAGCGCTGAATTGTTGGTCGAGCTGTTTAAATTGGGGGTGTGATGAGAGAGAAAACAGAGCTTATCAATGAAGAGTATCTGATTACTACAACCGAAAGTATTGGTAAAATTTTCGATGAACACCGTAAAGCCACCCAGGAAAGAGAAGAAGAAGTATGGAATGATATATTAGAAGATAATCGTTCTCAGAATGTTGTGATATGGGCATTCGAAGCTTCGCCTTCAATTATAAACGCCGAGGGTAAATTTCTTATTGACTCAAAAACGTTACTTCATAATAATTATATGTTTGGAACTTATGAGGGAATTAAAATGTCGTCATATGTATTTCTATTCTTAAAACATCATTTAGGGATTAATGAGCCGGACGTTAAAGCCACAAAATGTGCTGATTTTATAGAAGTATTGAGAAACGGAGGTGCCCCACCAAAGCCTCTTCCGAAAGATGGAGTTTTACATTTAATAATTGACCTCGTACCTGGTTGGCATGGAACTGCTGTAAATGCACAAATGAGGAGAAAAGAATTCGGAAAAGGGTATTCAAATAAGGGCCTAATAGATTTATTGAATGACGAAAGATTAAAGGACAAGTCAATACACTTGGTATGGTGCGGTACCAAAATTTCAAAGAATATAGACGGAGCTCAAAAACCGCTATACGATTTATTCTTTGAAGGACTTATTGGACTTAATCCTAAAATTAATTTTTATTACAAACCAAACGGATTTTTTAACCCGCCAAATATAATAAAAACTTGGCCTATGAAAGTTTAAAATGGCAGGTATTATTTAATTAATTTTTATGTAATAAGGGTCAATTTGAAAGGCTTCCTTTCTATCTCTGATTCAATTGAAAAAGTCATCTAGCAGTCCTAGAGTCCGGGTTTTTATACCCTAAACCACTCCCTTGTCTCCTCGTCTTCCGAATAGATATAACATCCTTTCATGCCTCTTGTCATAAGAGTTCGGTACGTGTTCTTGATGATTAAATCTAATTCGACTTGAGCTCTAGAAGGGTCATCCTTCATGAGTTTTTTCCAGCCGGAAACACTTTTGTCTGAACTTGCTCTTTTGCTGGGGTCGGTAATTACTTTTCCGTTCCGAATTATCAAGTCTGGTCCTATTATGACGCCTACATAATCAATCTCTAACCCTTGACAGGTATGAATACAACCAATTTGATTGATGGACTCTTCTTTTACAATCCACAAACTCTTGTCTGATGCCAAATTCCATTGCATTTGAAATCCCTCTGAAGGAAATTCGATGTCGTAAGCAGAAGGGTCTTTCTGACTAACCCATTTCCAGCAATAACCAGCAACCAAGCGAGCAGTGGTGTTGTCTAGTCTGTTTTTTTCTTCAATGAATTCTTTCAAGTCATTAGCAGAATTGCAAACCCCAAATTCATAAACAATATCTTTTAAGTCAGTGTTGGCCGTAGGTCTAATTTGTAAAGTCAGATCTAACCACGCTAAGTAACCATCGCTTCCTCCACATCTGAATTGGCTCTCAAGCTTCATTTCTTGAACGTCTGCTTCCTGTTTGATTGCCCATTCACGAATTGATGCTTTTGACCCAATATCTTTGAGTGTTACTCTTTGGTTTTCATCAACAAAGAAGATCGAACACCAAGCACTTTGAATGATTTCTAGGATTTGGTTCTCACCATCGGTGCCATAAAGCCCACTTTTCTCATTCAATCGATGGGCTTCATCGACAATCAAGCAAGCAAATTGATTGGGTTGTGTTCTGATGTAAGAACCAGAACCTTTGAATAAATTATCAATGCTTGATTTAGTTCTGTACCCTTTGAGTTTTTCGGCATAAACACTGCGAGGGGCGCTGTTTTTACTGACATAATGAGTCAGCTTTTGTTCGCCGGTTAGTTTTGCCAAAAGGTTAATGGCGACAACACTTTTTCCTGTACCAGGGCCGCCTTCAACAATTAGAACTTGTTTTTTTCTTTCGCTTGTTGCTTTCTGCACAAGGTGCAGCGCATTCTCATACACTACTTTTTGATCGTCGATAAGGGTGAATTCTTTATTTCCATTCAACAAAGAGACTACAGAATCAGCGAGGGCCTTGCTGGGGCGAATTTCTCCGCTCTCGATGATTTCCATGATGTTCTCTGTATCGCCGTATCTAACAAATTGTTTAATAAAATCTGCCAGTGCTCGAACATCACGTTTGAAAAAAATTGGAGCTCGAGATAGGTGTTGCTCATAAAATGGATGAGTTAAAGAGGTGTGGTTCTCGCAATTATGCAGAAATGCACATGGAGACAATCGAATGTCATGTTTTTCGACAGAGCAATTAAAGTTTTTTAACAGGTCAGCGTATGACCATGCTTGGTAAGATGGATGACTTACCTCGCGTTTTCTTCCTCCTACGGACGTAAGAACAATTGCATCTTTATCAGTGGCCTCAGCCTCGCTCCATTGTTTTAGTTCGACAATGACCGCATTGCGAGTGTGAGAAGCATCAAATCCTGTTAGTATAAAGTCAATTCGTTTGGATGTCTGTGGTATTTGGCATTCAATAGTAACCATGGTATCTGCCGGTACTTCTGCTATTTCCAATACATTTTTCATATAATGCATGGAATTTCGCCAGCTATTTACCTCGCTTTCGGATGTACGGTGATTGTATTTTTTTTGGAATTGATGATGAATCTTATAATCGATTTTGCTTTCTCTAACATCGTTCATAAAGACCTCGCAATTCTGCTGATATACAATCATAACTCATTGTATTTTTTTGCACTTCCCTTGGCTTTTTCAGCGGGATACTTCAATGCATTTTTCGCGATTTTGTCAAGAACGATGTCTTCAATATTGAAATTGTAGTGTTTGGCTATCAGTAGGGCGTAGGCTAGCACATCGGCCAATTCTTCCTTTACCTTGTCTTCATTGGCTTCATCGGCCGATTTCCATAGGAAGTTCTCGAGTAATTCACTTGATTCAATACTCAATGCAATAGCCAAGTCTTTTGGGTTGTGAAATTGTTCCCAATCACGATCATCTCGAAACTTCAATAAGGCGGCTGTGATTCTATCAATTCTAGACATAGATATTTCAAATGTAATTAAGAACAATTCTATTCTGAAAATTACAGAAATAACCAACGTTTCACATTAGTAAGCAAACTTCAGTTTGAAAAGAGTTTGGCTGTTTGTAATTTGACTGCGAATGAAGCAAGTTGAAGTTGTTGCCGGAGTAATTCAAAATTCACTAGGGCAATATTTGTGTGTTCAAAGGGGCCCAAATAAGTATGCCTACATAGACCATAAATATGAGTTTCCAGGGGGGAAAATTGAGTTCGGTGAGGATCGAAGAACTGCGCTTATAAGGGAACTTGGGGAGGAATTAGAAATTGAAGAATTAATCATTGAAAGTGAATTGATTACTGTAGAGCATGCCTATCCAGATTTTTACCTTACTATGCACGCATTTTTATGTATAGTGCCAACTAATAAACATGTTTTAAAAGAACATATCAATTCAAAGTGGCTAAATATAGAAGAAATGGAGCATTTAGATTGGGCAGCTGCAGATGTTCCAATTTTATTTTATTTACAGCAAAATGCAGCCCGTTAATTCATCTCTATTACATGGCTATTTAGATGGTGCTTCATACCAGAAGGGTTTATTGTCACCTAATCTATTAACTAATCAGAAAGAACAAAAAATTTGTTTTAAAACAAGTCTATTGGAAATATTAAATGGTTGTTCTGAATATTGGATAAATGTAGCATTTTTAACGCAAGGTGGACTAGCTCATATAAGAGGTAAGTTGATAGATTTAGATAACCAAGGTGTAAAAGGAAATCTCATTATATCGAGTTATCAATATTTTTCTGAGCCAGAGGCGATTGCTAATCTTTTGAAATTAAAAAATGCAAAGATTAAGTTGGCGAGAAATAACAATTCTCATTCTAAAGGTTATATTGTTAAGAGTAAGGGAATCTATGATATCATAATTGGTAGTAGTAATTTAACTCAGTCTGCCTTGTTGTATAATTCTGAGTGGAATCTTCATGTTTCTAGCATGCCAAATGGAGACATAGTTTCGCAAGTGTTTCAAGAGTTCCAAAAGGCATGGGACATAGCAGAGGCAATAACACCTAGCTTACTAGAGGAATATCGAAATCAGTTCAAAAAAGCCAAATTATTTAGGCCCATAGTCGATGATCAGTCACCAGACTACAAAAAGGTGATCAAGCCAAATTCGATGCAAGTTGAGGCGCTTGGACGACTGTCTTTATTCCGTCACCATGGAAAATCGAGAGCTTTATTAATCTCAGCAACTGGTACTGGTAAGACCTATTTATCTGCGTTTGATGTTCAACAGGTAAAACCTAAGCGGGTTTTGTTTATTGTTCATCGATACTCAATAGCCAAAAAAGCTATGGAAACTTTTCAATCATTATTAGAAAATTCAGTACGAATGGGGTTGTATTCCGGCAGTAATCGAAATGAGACTGCTGATTACTTATTTTCAACAATCCAAACCATAGGCAGAGAAGAGCATCTTCATAGATTTGAGAAAAATAGTTTTGATTATATAATTATAGATGAGACACACAGATCTGGAGCAGAATCTTATCAAAAAATCATAAATTATTTTGAGCCTCATTTTTTACTTGGAATGACTGCAACTCCAGAAAGGACTGATGGGTTTGATATTTTTAAGTTATTTCATAACAATGTAGCAGCCGAGATTAGATTGAGTCAAGCAATGGATGCTGGTCTGCTAAGTGATTTCCATTATTACGGAATTTCAGATTTTGGTTTAGACGATCAAAATGAACTTGATTTTAGCGAATTCAATAAGCTAGATTATGATTTTCAAGCTGCTAAAGTGATTGAAAAATCGACATATTTTGGTGTGGATGCAGGGCCAACTAGAGGGCTGGTCTTTTGTTCTAGTCTGGATAATTGTTATGGTCTTTCTAACGCTTTTGAAAAAAGAGGCTATAAAGTCAAAGTAATTGATGGTAATACCAAACAAGAAAATCGTGATTCCTATTATGATAGACTTGAAAGTGATGCCAATGATCGTTTGGATTATTTATTCGCATATGATGTTCTAAATGAGGGTATTGATATTCCAAAGGTCAATCAGATTATCATGATACGACCTACTCAGTCTGCGATTGTGTTCGTTCAACAACTTGGTCGTGGATTAAGAAGAGCAAGAAATAAGCAATTCTTAACTGTCCTTGATTTCATAGGTAACTATAAAGAGAATAATTTCTTCATTCCTATGGCCTTATTTGGAGATAGATCTTTTAATAGGGACAAATTGAGGAAAATGATGGTCTCAATTGATCGATATACGCCTCTGAATTGCACGGTAAACTTCGATGCAATCTCTAAGCAACGCATTTTTAAGTCAATTGATACGGCGAGTATGAATGCCAAAAAAGGATTGGATACTGATTATAACTATCTAAAACGCAAGTTGGGTAGGCCTCCGTTTATGATGGACTTTATAAATGAAGATGAAAGAGATCCATTTGCTTATGTATCGAAGTTTAAATCCTTTCCAACGTATTTAGCCAATGTCGATAAGGTTAGAGTCTCTGATTTATCTGAATTGGATCTCAAAATATTGGACTATTTAGGAACGGAGGTTAATAATGGGAAAAGGGTCATAGAATCCTTTTTGTTGAATTACCTGATTAAGAATACTGAATGCTTGAATTCGCAAATTATTAATGAGGTTTCTTTAAAATTTGCACCAATAAATCAAGACGACCTCTCTTCGGCTGTTAGAAATTTAAATTTTTTCTTTAACAATAAAAATTACGGTATTAAAGAAGAGCTTGTTGATTTAGGTCAAAACAAGGTGGTATTAAGTGAGTTTTTAAAAAATCGACTTCTTGAAAACTCACAGTTCGCAGCATTCTTAAGGGATAATATTGAATACGGACTTTGGTCTTTTAAAAATCAAATGTCAAACAATGTTCAATACAGCGGGTTACATCTTTATTCAAAGTACTCAAGAAAGGATTTTTGTCGTGTTTCAAATCTAGAAACAAATATTGAGTCTGTTATCTATGGTTACATGCTTTTTGACCATTGTATTCCCCTTTTTGTTACTTTAAAAAAGGACTTAAGTATTTCTGATTCCATTCAATATGAAGATTACTTCATTGATGAGGATAATTTTCATTGGATGTCAAAGCATACTAGACATATGGGAAGTAAGGATATTCAGTCATTTATACAAAACAACTATAAACAAAGGCGTGTTTTGCTCTTTATACAAAAGAGCAAAATCGAAAGTGACTTTTATTTTTTAGGTCCAGTTGAACCCTTAAGGGGCATAGAGAGTTTCACACAAGCCAAAATTGATGGTAAAGATGTCGTTTCTGTGCATTGGAAGTTAGTGCACCGTTGTCCTAAAGATTTATTTGAATATTTTACAGCTAATATCAAAGATTAAGCGCTTTGAATAGAGCTTTATTCATTTGATTAATTTTATTGCGAATAGGTTTAAATTAATATTATGAATTTTATTATAAGCCTTACATATATGCGGTTTTAGCTTTTTAATGGGGTAAATGTATTCAGATGCAGTATGCAATAATTGATAATTCCAAGGTTAGACCTATCAAGGGACGGGTTGGTTTTTGTCCATTGTGTGGTGCGCAAATGATAGCAAGATGCGGCAAGATTAAAATCCATCATTGGTCCCACAAAGGGAAATTACATTGCGATAGATGGTGGGAGTCTGAAACTGAGTGGCATCGGGGATGGAAAAATCATTTTCCGGCTGAATGGCAGGAAATTGTTCATTTTGATGATAATGGTGAGAAACATATAGCGGATTTAAAAACCCCACATGGGCTTGTAGTTGAATTCCAGCATTCCCATATAAGCCCTAAAGAAAAACTTGCTCGTGAGAATTTTTACAAAAACATTATTTGGGTTGTGGACGGGAATAGGAGAAAAAAAGACTGGATTCGATTCAATGAGGGATTCAAGGAATTTATTATCAGCCCAGTAAAGGACACTTATTTAGTGCCAATGCCTAGTAAATCCTTTTCTGAGGATTGGATTTATAGTAACACCATTGTGGTCTTTGACTTTGATTCCGATAACAAGGGATTGAATTGTGTTTTTATGTTATATAGGCCAAAGAAAGCAAGTCATTTTCAATGTACTTTATTCAATAAATCTGTATTCATCAGTTTAATTAGCTCTGGTGAATTATTGAATTTAATAAATGAGCAAAATGAAGATGTTAATTTGCCTAAAAGTAGGCCTGCTAAATCTTCTCAAATAATTTTTCATCGAGGAAAGCCATATAAAAAACGCAGATTATAGATCAATGTAATGATTGACAGCCAAAGGGCTACGAGGGTATTTTGGTCTAATTGGATGACTTTGATTTTTAATGATCAAAATTGAATATGACAGTGCATTAACCAAAAACATCGATTACAGCCTTCCAGGAATACCGGAGTTTGTTGCCGATGCGGCGATATGGAATGATTCCGGCCTTTCTCCAATTGTATAATGTTGTACGACTGACTTGAAGGCGTTTTTGAAGTTCTTCATCGGTAATTAGGTCGATGCCTAAGCTTTCCTCCTTTTGATTTATACGCTCAACTGCTTTGCCCAAGGCATCCAAAAGGAGGACGGCCATTTCCTGTTGATCATTCATAGAGTTTCCTCCTTACGAGCATTTTGCTGTCGAATACTTTCTACAATTGAAGAAATAGCCATGGCGACCAAGACGCCTCCAATAAGGATAAGTACAATCTGGCCAGTTGATGGGAATTTCATTTTGACCGATGTTGATTCCACCAAAGGTTTAGGTGTTTGTTGATGGATAATGTCTCCTTTCGGCGTTGGAAAATACCTTTCAGCGATTTCGATTGGATAGGATGCGTAATAAATTTTGTTTGTAGTCATGGTTGTTTGATTTGATAATAAGTATTGATTCTTCTTTATTGATTCCGTTGTAGAGCAATATGAATGCTCCAACTTGTAATTGATGTTTGTAATAGGCTCTTTCCTGTATATCACAAATCACTCGTATAGTGCCAATGTGAAACAGGAATCCTTTTGCATTCAGATGAGAGTATGTCGTTTCAAGCTTGCCGTTGCTGGAATCATCCCACAGAGCAATGAGGATGCGGTGGTTTATAATTCCGTGAAGGCCATAGACCTTTAGAAATTGCTGCCGCTCTCGATTGTAATCACGCTTATGTTCCAAAGCACAATCTGGACATCGCTGACGATTCCCATGATCTGTTAATTGCTTTGGGTGTCCACATTTGTATTTGCCATACATCGACATATAGCAAAGAACACAGCAAGAAAATCAATAAAATAGGACCCTAAGAAATCACAAATAATTGAAATACAGATAGTTGGTTTATCCAATAATCATGTTTTTGGTTTTTTTCCGCGTATAAGTCTGTTTAACAGAGTGATTTTGGATTCATCAGATAGTGAATAACGCGGATTATTCCACTTTAAGTAATTGAGACCTTCTTCAAGCCACAATAGATACTCCTTGTGTTGCCCCTTTTTTAATTCAAAACCGGTGTTGGATAAAAATATATGTTCAACCTGATTTTGAATATCCTGCAGATTCTCCCAAAAGTTTAATGAAGCGGAAAGCCATTCTTTCTTTTCATCATTTACAGAAGTATATGCCTTGTTCGTGAGTTGTGATGAATTAAGTTGGGTTAATGCACCAGAATCCTTGACCAGGAAAAATTTGTACTCGATATTTTCCTCTTGTGGTCTTAAACGGTCAATCGTCGAAACAAAGCGTTTGATTTCTGATGTTACATATGCATGATTTGTATCATTCGAATCATATAGTTTGTTTCCATAATAACCAATTACATAATCAAGGAATTCTTTTAATTCGGTTGATGCCGAATGAAAGTTATTTGCATTTCGAAATGAGAAATAAACCTTGTTTGGGTTGATGAGCGTGTGTTCTTTGATGCTTTGGGGTGCATGCTTATAAGCATTGCCATTGGGTGCCTGGTCAAATTGGTATATGAATACATTGAAACTATTAATTTGCTTGGCCCATTTCTGAAGTATATGTATGGGTGAAGGATGGTCTTTTTCTTTCCATACTATTGGAAAGTCATATATATCGCGGTATCGCTTATCAATAAGTTTATTGGATGATTCTTGCTTTCGAGGCATGGTTATAGATTCAATGATTGTTTGACAATTGTAGCAATTGTTCAACAATTGAAAAACTTTATTTGGCGCAATTATGGGTGATTTTCAGGCCTTATTCTTGTGGTAATAATCGGCTTGGATTAGGTTAATCAAATAATTGACATTCAATAAATTATTTTATACAATATGGATTTGGTATTTAATTATTTTAGAAAATAATTTTTACTGCGGTAATTAATCCGATTGAAATCCAAAGCAAAGTCATCATACAACCTACCGAGGTTCGGTTGTAAATCCTATTGTAAGCGGCCTTTTTGGGATTGGTTATCCAACCCAAGCCTTTTGGAGCTTTTAGCCCCAAGTTATGCCTGATAAATCTTTTAGGTGAAGTGCGGGCTGAAACGCGCTTTCGAATGGATGGAATACGAATTCCGAATTTCATTAATTGGGATATAAGTCAGCGTAGCATTCTATAGAACAGTAATCGCCCCATTGACCATTTAAGTATTGACTATGTCCGTCCCAACGTCGGCCGCAACGATGTAGATTTTCGCTCGATTGGTTGCTTCGTCTGTTGTGCAAATTGAAATCTGATGGCTTGCAATCGCAATCCATTACATAGGTCATAGAAATGGGTTCACCT
>Ga0222713_10003238_pt1 | contig 16992 bp, 13 predicted proteins | sample C33_649DmetaG_FD_165061 | JGI IMG/M metagenome (GOLD analysis project Ga0222713, IMG submission 165061) | Estuarine water microbial communities from San Francisco Bay, California, United States - C33_649D | ecosystem: Environmental > Aquatic > Marine > Unclassified | place: USA: California...
CGTTCGGCACGGCGCTCCCCGTCTGGGATGCACTGATCGCTGCGGGTGAGGCGCACACGCTACGCGTGGCCGGCATGGAGGCGCTCGACGTGGCGCGACTCGAGGCGGGCCTGATCATGGCGGGCGTCGACTACTTCTCTTCACGAACTGCACACCACCCCAGCCAGGCGGTCTCACCGTACGAGATCGGCTTTGACCGACTCGTCGACCTCGACAAGCCATCGTTTATCGGCAAGCGCGCCCTCATGGATGAGGTTGCAGCAGGCGGCCCACCAGACCGACTCGTTGGCCTCGAGCTCGACCTGAATGTGTTTGAGAACGCCTATCTCGACCTTGGCTACCCGATCCAGCATCCGCTGCGCGCCTGGCGCAAGGTGATTCCGCTGACGCGCAAGGGCGATACGATCGGCCGCGCCACGAGCGGCACCTTCTCGCCACTACTGAAGCGCTCTATTGCCCTCGGCCGCCTCCCAGCAAAGCACGCCGTACCAGGCACGATCGTTGGTTTGGAGTGGGCGATTGAAGAGACGCGCCATGAGATCCCTGCGACCGTCGTGCCGCTGCCGTTCCTCGACCTGCCGCGCAAGCGCAGCTAGCGCACTACTGCAAGGTCACCGAGCGAATAACCTTCCACGCCTTTACCAGAGGGCGTAGTTCCACGGTGAGTTCAAGCGAGGGACTAAAGTCGCCGCTCGTATTGCTGCCATATTCTCGAATGTAGTACCTCGTAAAATTTGACGACGAGGTTTGACCGTTGTCATCCCAGCCGCATGTCGAGGTGCCAGCGCAGTATCCTGACTGCATGTAGTCCTGAATGTTGGAGCCGTTGTTTGGCTCAGAATTTTGCCAGAACTGAAATGCTTCAGGGAACGCCGCACAGGCTCCAAGTCCCCTTAGGCCATCAGCACAGACGTTAGATCCGCTCAGGCCCGCGCTGTTGGTTGAGTCAACGAAGAATCGTGTGCCACTCCCGGCAGACCCAGTGCATGTCGAGCCAGACGCCTCAGGGCCAGTTATCCAGCACCAAACCCCTTCAGTTGTGACATCGGTTCCTCCGAGCGCCGCGGTGAAGGTATGGTCAACATCTGATGTGGTTGTGTTCGGCTTGAGAGAGAGCCGATCAACGATCTCCTGCTCAATCGCTGAAGTGATCGTGGCGAGATACCCAGAGCGGGTCACCCCGTTGATAGAGAGATTCGTGGATGTCGAGGTGCTCTGTGCTGACGTAAAGCTAATGGAACTCCCAGCATCAACGAGCTGATACGCATGATTGTTGTCGCAGTTGAAGGCAAGCCCCGTGCTAGGAATCTCCGTGAACTTAAAGCTAAGTCGGCTAGAGTCAGAGAGCACGCTTGTGCTGCCAGGCCAGGTCAAAGTGATGTTTGTCAGTACTCCAAGCACATCCGCTCTTGGTCCCGTAATGATCACCTGCCGCGTCTGATCTCCGAAGATAAAGAGGCTCCCCGTACCGTCGTCTGGGTTGCCCCCAATGGCATTTCCGCCACTGCGAGAGACATCAATGACCCCAGACCCAGCCGTGCCCGTGAGTGAGATGCAGGCGGCTACGTTTGTCACCGTTGGCACGACAAGTACCGGATCTGGGATTCTCAATTGGGTACGATCCGGATCCAGCCACAACGAGCCAGGAATCCGGCCCACCCAACCAACATCAAGGGTGACAATATCGGTGGCCGAAGCTTCCCCCTCGGTCATCGTGACCGTGAGCGCGGCGCTGCCGTTCCCGGTAGTGGTGGCATAGGTCATGGCGGAAAGCGCCGCGACAGTGCTTGCCCTTGACCCCGTAAAGGTGACGCTGTTGATTGTGCTCCAAGAGCTTCCCACCGTCCGGGTGAGTCCTGTCGTTGTGGGGAGTGAGAAGGTAACCCCTGAAAGCCCCGTCATCGTGATCTCTGTCGTAATGCCAGTACCGCTTGAGAACCCATTTGCTGTGTAGGTACCCACCACCTGCCCGCTCACATTGTTGGAAACGGTCTGGTCGGCTGGACCTGTCAGCGTCGGTGATAGTGCGACGACCGTGATCGACGTGAGGTTCTCGGTTGTGTTGTTGCCAGCAAGTTCGGTGGGTGGTACAGCTGCAGCGCTCAGCTCGGCATCAAAGGTCCAGCGATAACACGTGTTAACGGCGATCGTTTCAGCTACGCCGCTGGTCGCGGTACCGACATCGCTATAGGTGCCGCACGCATTGTCAGCGAAAGGTGCAGATTGGAGCACAGCGGTGCCCGCGGACTGAACTCCGCCTCCTGATGACGTGACACTCCAGGTCCCGGTCGCCGTGCCTGGCGCTGGAACCGAGGTGCTCGTTCCAAGGCTGTATTGGAGAATGACAACACCGGCAGCACCATCACCGCCTGTTTGGCCAGATCCGCCGCCTGCACCGCCACCGCCAGAGCCCGTATTCGACGTTCCCGCAGCGCCTGCCTGGTTTACGTTCCCTCCCCTACCGCCTATTCCACTACTTCCGCCTGCGCCTCCACCCGCCGCAGAGTCGGCACCGCCGCCGCCGCCCGCTGCGTAGGTGATGAACGTGCCGGTGATGTTGCTCGAGGTGCCAGCGCCGCCAGCACCGCCACCACTCGATCCACCGTTTGCGCCAACGCCTCCAGAACCACCTCCGCCTCCGCCAGGATTTTGGCCCGATGCAGCGGAACCCGATCCGCCGTTGTTCCCTTGACCCGCTGGGCTCGCGCTGCCTCCCGCGATCGTTGTGGTTGCTGAACCAGAGCCCCCACCGCCAGAACCTCCAGATCGGCCCGCCTGACCAGGAGAGGTCACAAATCCACCGCCCCCACCGCCGCCCGTAGCCGTGAGCGTGTCAAACACCGAGTTTGTTCCGTCGGCGCCCATCGCGCTTGCCGCCGTCGAGGAGTTCGCCCCACCAGCGCCGCCGCGGCCGACCGTGACCGTGTACGGAGTGCCGACGGCAACGGTGTAATTGGAATTCGATCGAAGTCCGCCTGCCCCGCCGCCGCCACCCACGAATCGGCCACCGCCACCTCCACCACCACCAACGACGAGAACCTGCACGCTTGTTACGCCCACAGGTGGCGTAAAGGTGCAGCCTGTACTACTGCTGGTTTGCGATGGCGCAGTGATCACGATCCTTCGCGTCGCGCCATCAGTCGTCTGGTTGACTGTCCCCGTTGTGCAGGTAGCATCTGCGATTTCATTTCCGAACGTAGGCGAAGACCAGGTAATTGTTGGTGCCTGAATGCTCGTCGTCACCGTGATCTCACCCTCGCTTGTTGATGCCACGCCATCTTGTGAGTACGACAGCACGTAGTTGATCACGGTAGTCCCCGCACTCGATGGTGGCGTAAAGCTCAACCTGGTGTTGGAGTTCGTGATGGAGACGCTCCCTGATCCAGAAGTGATGGAGGCGGAGGTGATTGTGGATCCCGATGGTGCGTAGGCAAACGTCGCGAGGCCTGTGTCAAACGGATTGATCGTCATGGCAGTACCAGCCACCGCAGTCCGCGTGAGTGGACAAGCCGCAAGCGGAACGAAGGCGATATCGTCCAACAGGTTTCCGACCGAGTTGGAGATCGCTGCACTCACGGATTCAAACCCGAATCGTGTAGTGGTTTGACCTGCGGGAACGGTATAAGAGCCTCGATAGGTGACCCAGCCAGTTCCTGTCGCGCCTCGACCAGTGGAAATCGTGGATACCGATGACGTGGAGCCGCTCACCACCCTCGTTATTGATGTTTGCTCTGTTTGCGTTGCCGTACTGCCGATGTTCACCTTCATCACGTCGTTTCCTGTACGGCTGCGACCCTGATGTTGAATAGACCAGTAGAGGGTGGTCCCTGGGATGGTGTCAACGTCTTGATACAGCGTCGATACCTGATTTGCGTTGAGCTCAGCAAAGAAGGAGCCGGCCGATGGCTCCGCCGTCGAGTAGTCAAAGTAAGTAGATGGGAAGAGTGAATCAATTGTACTTGAGACGGAGTAGACAACCGCATAGGTGACGGATTCGCCTATGGTAAAGGCGTTGGAGGTTGTGTCTATGGTGAAGGTATAGGGATCGGCGATAACGCCAAGGGTCGTACGGCCAGACGACACGTTGTAGCGAGTCCCTGAGATACGAACATCTTGACCCGTAAATGGAGCGTTATCCGAGTTTGCTACCTGAATCGTGGCTGACGTCGCAGTTGAATCGGTGATCGTTCCGGAGTACGAACCCGCCTCTCGGACGCGTTGCACTTCAATCTGATTATCGGACGCTGACGTGAGCCAGCTATTCATGCCGGGAGACATTAGGTTCTCGCCCACCGTAGCCACCTGTAGAGGCTCAGATCCGAAGAGGTTGTCGTTCGCTTGGTCAGAGGTGTATTCAGCCCAGGTTGGTGTGCCCGAAATTGATTCAAACGAACCGTTGGCAAGCGCGCCAACCCCCGTGCACGAGGCAAGCGGCGTGCCCGTGACGATGGAAATCGTGCCGGGAATGCCGACAAACATGAGGGCAGCGGTGATCAAGATGATGATCACTCTTCGGGCAGGGTTCGCGCCACTCCGCGCTGCGCGACTCATGATCCAACCTTTCGAGATCGCCACTGCATGTATGCAGCCGTGATGAGCAAGAGGAGCATCACGGCACCCATCACGCTCATGGGTACGGGGTGCAGGAGCGGCTTTGGAATCACGCGGCCGACCTGGGTCGGAGCGAGATACCACGGGGCAAGTTGCAGATTCGACGCAATCACGCGTACTAGCTCAACCAGGTAGAAGTTTGCGCCAATGAGCAAGGCGATGGTGCGCCGGTTCGTTCGCCACGCCCAGACAATGAAGGCAAGGCAGCTCCCCCAGAGCAGCTCCATCGCGACGACGACCTGGAATCCGGAGAGGGAATGCAGGGTGATGGTGCTGGCAAGGTGCAGGGCAACGAGGCTAGCGGCCAGGATCAGCAGTGACCTCAAAGCAAATCCGCGGACGCCATCGCCGACAACGCGGTTGAGCGCGGTGGTACCGCGGTGCAGGAGCGTCGTCACGATGACGCTCGTCAGCACCAGCACAATGGTGCCGATCAGGCTGACCTCGCTGATCGCCTGGCAACCGCGATCAAGTCGGGCGAGTGCGGCAAGACAGACCGTAGGGCCGGCCAGCCAGGCGGCGGCGGGCGCAACAGCCAGAGCCAACGGCAAGAGATACCAGAGCCGATCACGCTGTGCGATGGCGATGCCGATTGCCGCAGCTGCCGGCACAACAACGGGTGCCGCATACCAAGGGAAGAGGATGCGCGAGAGCGGCGCCCACACGCCGATGGTGAGCAGCGCGATGAGGAAGAGCAGCGAGACGAGTTCAGCACTTGCGCTGGATTGACGTGGAAGCTTTGTGGCCACGCCGGTCCACACTGCGGCAAAGAGACCAGGTGCTGCACTCCCCGTAAAGCCGAGCCCAAGCCCGGCAACGAGGCCCCAGAACGGCAGGGCGAGTGGGTGATCGAGCGTGAACCCTTCGGCAATGCGTACCGCCTCCTGCAGCCAGAGTTGCGTCGCGCTCATTGGGTCAAGAGGGACGCCTGCGACGCTCGCGCCGAGCAACGCTGGAAGTACGAGCGCAGCAACGGTGGCAGTGCCCGCTGCGCCAAACGCCACGAATACGGATTTCAGGCGCTCAGATCTTGGCGCTGGATCGGAACCTTCCTCTGAACCTCCGCGACGAGCCACAACGATCATGGCCGCACTGGCAACGATGTTGATCACACCGCCTAAGCCTGAACCGGCGATGACGCCGACGGCACTAACGATCACGCCAAGCGCCCCAACCAGCTGCAGCATGAGTCGCGTGACACTTCGCGCGCTACCTACGGAAGTGGCGGCCGCGCCAATGACCAGAATCGGTAGGCCGATGATGAGCCCCGACAACTTCATGCCGGCGGCCGCGCCGAGCGCAATCCCAGCAAGCGCCAGACCAACGCCTCGCCGCCGACCGCTATGTCGCAGGGCGTAGAGCACGGCCACGATCTCCCACGCGATGAATGCGGCGAGCCAGCCATCGAGCATCGCGATGCGGGACTGCTCCCAGACAATCGTGGAGAGAAGGACGAGAGCCCCGGCGAGAACGCCAGCACTCACGCTCACCGCGATCCCAATGGCGGCCGCGGCGGCTGCAAGGGCTACCAGTGCAGCGGCGGGCATGAGTCGCAGCCGATCTGCGGCAGCTCCGGTGTCTATACGCACCACTTCACCTGACGGCGTCGTACCAAGTGCTACAGAGCCGCGACCAGCGTTCATGCTCACGGCAAATTCACTGATCGGCGTGATGGGTTCTACAAGGTGACGCCCAGTCGCAGAGCGGAGGCGCGTTGTCTCAACAAGCACCAGGCGCGTTTGCGCATCGGTATCGGCCACAGCGACAGCGGCAAGTGAACCACCCCCTGCCGGATAGAGCCCCACGATCTCGTTAAAGCGTGTCTCGCCCGTGATGGTGAGTGATGGAGTTGGAAACACCGATACAGCCATCGTTGAGAGCCGGGTCTTGGTCGCGAGCAGCGCCTGCCACCCCTCTTGCCCTACGCCGCCAACGGTCCACCGAAGGCGCGTGGCACTGAGTGGAATGGTGGCCAGGACCGGCTCCGTCGCACCAAGGTCCAGCAAGGCAACCTCGTCACTCTGTACGCCTAGTGCCAACCGAGTGCGTCCGTAGGTCACGTCGCCAATTTCACGTAAGCGCACCAAGAATTCGTCGGCCGAAGCGGGCTCGACATCGCCATTCAGCAGCAATCGGCCAGCCTGGATCTGCGCCTTTGCTGCTTCGCACGAGTTCCCGGCGCACACATCAAAGAGCCGAATGATTTTTTGCGCATCAGATTCAGAGAGATTGGCCTCTGATCCATCGAGATACCCAACGGCTCCAATCCCGAGGAGCCGCTCACCGTTAAACGTGGTGGGCGAGATCTTCGCCTCGGCCGTGAAGTCGCCAATGCGAGACCAGAACCCAGTCGCCGAACGTGCCAACAGTGCGCCGTCCGCTTCACTGCCACCTGGGGCAATCGCCGTCCAGCCCCCCGCCGGATCTGCCACCGGGTCACTCACGGCAAGGATCGTTTCGCCACTTACCTGCGACACCTGCATCACCACAAGCGTTCCGTCCGCCAGTAGCAAGGCGGCACGATCAACGAGATCAACACATGCGCGTGGCTCAGCAGGAACTTTCGCCTCAGCTGCCCCGGCGCGCACGATCCACTGGCCGCCCTCCACCGCTGCGCCGAGCACAACGGGAGGGCCCCCACTGAGCGGCGTCGAGATCACACAAAGCGCTTGGCCAGTGGCGCCAGCAAGCACCTCGGGCTCAGGGAAGATCGGCGTGCCAAGTAGACCGAGGGAGAGAAGTTGCGCACCGAACGGTGGATGAGAGCTGGTTGTGAGATCGAGATCGGCTGGGTGCTGATCAATGACGGAGCCAGCCAGCTCAATTGCGTTTACTGCGTAGAGCGGCTCGTCGACGACTCCAAAACCGCGGTAGCCGCCCGCAACAACGGTGCCCAGTGCGGCAACGGCGGCGATAGCCAGAACGGTGATGGAGGTACGCCATCGCGAATTCGCCATGTGTTCACCGGACCTTATCGAGATGGCTTCGCGCCGCCTGCACTTTCGGAGAAGAACGCAGGATTCTTGGCGATTGAGATCGCTGTGGGGATGACGGCAGAGAAGACCGCTGAGGTCTGTTGCTTCACCACCTGGATCTCTGATGTTGGAATGTGATGCCCGGAGCGCCAGACTGAATGCCCAAGGGTGAGCCAGCCAATCATGGCCGTTGACAACGCCACTCGTGGATAATTGGCAATCTTCTCTTGGGTCATCATCTCGTCTGCATTTGCAACCCCTTGAATTCGGCCAACGACGGTTGAGAGGACTGCCATGTTCCGGATCGCTGCCTGTTCTAGCCGCGATTGGTGCTCCATGGTGAACTCACTGTTGCTTGGGCCTGTGAGTCCCGGAAAATTCAGGACGCTGGCGATTCCAGAGTGATTCATGGTCCAGGTGATTTGCGAATCGATCCATGCGGCAAGTTGGCTCTCGGCCGTTGGCTCTTCAAGGGCTCGCTCTTGACCCTCTACATACTGTTCGTAGGCGAGCACTGAGGCATCAAGGATTAAGGCCATGCGAGAGCCGAAGTGGTAATTGACGAGGCTTGGCGGCAGCTTAAGGCGCGCGCACAGGGTGACGGGCGAGAAGCGCGTCGCTCCGACCTGGGCAATATCTTCGATCGCGCCCAAGAGCAGTTGCTGAATGGTGTCCATTGGCAGATGGTAGTTGGTAGCTGAGCGGCGCGCCCCAAGTCGATTGGAAGCCAGACCCGCCCGCATGCTCAAAGCAAGAAGAGCAGGAGGCCTAAGATGAGCGCCGCTGCCATTGCCGCTGCCAAAAGTGGCCGGTCAACCAGGTCTGCGCCGATCGGCAGGGTTCCAACGAGGCTGCCAATCACTTGACTTGGTGCGAGCTCAATCAAGGTGCCATTCGAGGCGATAGTTATTGCGGAGTCATTCACCTTTACAATCTGTGCGACGACCGCTGCTTGCTGAGAGTCCATGCTGACCTTGGCAAGGACCTCGTCGCCAACCTTGTACTCACCTTGTGGGATGGCGATCAAGAGTGAAGACGCTCCAAGGTTGAGTTCCGCCGCAAGGCTCGGCACTGGCTTTGCGAGCGCAATTGCACCCGTCAGAATTGCCGTGACCGCCGCAGCAACAGGAAGTGCCGCCAGTGTGGCAACTGCACGGCGCGCGATTCGCGCACGACGGCCGCTGCGTGGTGCAGGCTCTTCTTGCTTTGACGCTACGGCGTACTGCTCCTCGTAATTGATCCAGGTGGTCTCCTTGCGCTTCTCCCTGCGATCGCCCTTGCGTTTGCCGCCCTTCTTCTCTTGGCGGCTCTTCTCAGGCTTGTCACTGGGGCGCGGGATCTTGTCTTCGCGTGTTGCGGCAACAATCATTCGGGCAACGCGGGAGTCAGGCTCACCAACACCACGCCAGGTAGCAACCTCTAGAGCCATCCCCTCTTCAAGGTCGGCAACGTAGAGTTTCTGGCCGTCAGGCAGGTCAACAACGAACGGTTCGCCGTTGCGGCCTTTGGACTTCTTTCCCATACGTCCCCTCTGGCGGGCGATCAGTCTTTGATTTCGAGTGCGACACCTGCGACGTCGCCTGCGGAGACGCCGCTCACGATGAGGTCCGTTGCGGAACTTGCGCCGGTACCAACCGTGAAGACCGTCGTGTCCGTGATGCCAGTGATGGCGAACGTGGCAGCATCAAGCGCCGTGGTGCTTCCACCACCAACCTCGAATGGGATCACGATGAGCTGCTTGCCGTTGCAGGCAGTGTTGTCGATCGTCGCAACGATCTCTTTCACAACGAAGGTTCCATCCACGAAGTCGCTACCAATGCTGTACTCGACCTCTGGGTCGCACGCGGTGACACTTGCCTGGCCCTGGCCGAAGGTGAGTGGGTTTCCGGAGTTCACCGAGATCGATGCGGCAAAAACGTTGCCGAGAAGGAGCACTGCGATCGCGGCGAGAATCACCGCGCGAATAATGCGAATCCGACGTCGCTTCTGCTCTGCCTCAATTACTGAGCTATTCATGACATCCCTCACATCAATGCAGGGAGTCTCCCTGCAATTGAATTGAATTTAATCGGGATTTCAAGGGCTGTCAAGCGTAAAGATCAGCGGAAGAGGAGGTAGACGACCAGTCCTCCAAGCACGAGGAGGAGGGTGCGTGGCTCCAGCAGCAGTCCAAGGCCCGGGATCGAAAAGAGCACCTTCCCCATGATCTCTACCGAGGTGCTCCGGAAGGAGTCATCGACCTCATTCGCATCGCCCTTGGTTACCCACCCGGCCTCTGCGTCGCCCCCCACGATGCGGTGCGCGAATGGCCCGATCGCCTCACCGTTTAGCTTTGTCCCCTTAAAGATGATGACCTCGCCCATCGCTGGCGGGGAGAACTCATCGGAAACAGCGATCACCACATCGCCAACGTTCAATCGCGGCACCATCGAGCCCGAGGCGACCACGTGCAGCGTCATGAAGCCGGTCGCGGTTCCAAGCGCGAGGAGGAGCGCAACGACAAAGAGGCTGTCTCCAACGCGATCAAACACCGTGCTCCAGCGCGATCGCTTCGCCTCACCACCAGAAAGGCGGTCGCCCGCCGCTGAGATCGGGCGCATCTCAATGCCGCCATCGCCGAATTGCCGGACCCGCACCCTTCGTGCAACTCCGTCGGTCCCTCGCGTTGCCACCTCTACGGTTGACGCATCGCGTACCGGACCTTCAAGCCACACATTGGAGGCGAGTTGGGACTTCAGACGAATCTTTCGGGCACTTCTCTTCTGCTCTTTTGCCATTAGTCGCGAATCTCAATGGCGGTAGAGGTCACGGCCGACGAAAGAATGGTTCCACCTGGTGCGAGCGTGAAGGCGCTGTTCGCTGGCCAGCCACCACTAGTTGGCAGCACAGTCGTGACCCCTAATGTTGACGTCGCCCCAGAATAGCCAACAAGGACAAGCGTCTTCGCTGCACACACCACATCAACAGAACTGAGGGTAATGCTGGAAATTGTGAAGCGCGTAGAGGCGGTTTGATAGCTGTGGCCCATCTCGATGGTGATGGTGCTATCGCACGCAGTCACGCTCACGGCGCCAGTCCCGAGGCCTGTGGAACTGAACGAGATCTGAGCGGCGAAGACCGTCGTTACACAGACGCCCAGCACGAGCCCCACGATGAACCCGCGTACCTCGAGCCACCTCGGGATCCGCCGTGTTCTTGGGAGCGATTTTGAGAGGGGTGGCATCTAGTCGCGAACCTCAAAGATGATCTGGTCAACGAGCGAGGAGAGCACGCCGGCCGAGAGAGCGATCGTCAGCGGAGTCTGCCCAGTGACATTCGTGGAATTGATGGTGACCGCACTCACTCGTCCGATAGAGGTTCCGTTTGACAGGATCACGCCATCAATGGTCTTCCCCGTGCAACTGGTATCGATCACCTGCGAGGTGGTCGCGGCAAGGCCAGACCCCACCACCACGCTGACTACCTTGAACGCTGTGTCGGTTGCGATCCACGAGGTGACCGGCTTTACAGAAAATCCATTGGGGTCACATGCCGCAACCACTGCCGTCCCTGTGCCGAGTGTCGCGTTGGCATTGAAGCTGATGTTTGCCGCAAACACATTCGCCGCTGTCGCCGCCAAGACAGCGAGAAGCGCGACGAGTCGCAGACTTCTAAATCGGAGAACCTTTCGCTCACCGGCAAGTACGCCACGACCAAGGACGGTGCCCTGTCGCGGCATCTCGGGCGTCGCCCTACTTAGTCGGCAATCTCAAATACGTAGGAGTAGGCGTCGCTCGCATTAACGACGGTACTCAATGAAAAAGCTACCCCTGCGGTATCTCCAATGGTGCCAGTGACAATCTCCCCGATGGAAGTGCCGCTGGTATCAAGGATGATGCCTTTCACCGTCTTGCCGTTGCAGGCAGTATCGATGAGGCCGTCTGTCGCCGAGCCAGAGCCAAGGCTCAACTCATTGATCATGAAACTCGTACCGTCCCAGGTGGTGACGGGCTTCACAGCGAAGCCATCAGCGTCGCAGGCGGCAATTGAGGCGGTACCAACTCCGAGGGAGCTGCCGCCGGTGAAGGAGATCGCCGCAGCGAAGACGTTGGCTGCGATCACGCCGACAATCAGGAGGGCCGCAAAGATGCGCACGTTGCGCTTGCGACTCTCTGGGGAGCCCTTGAGAACTCCGTTTCCAAGTACCGTTCCCTGTCGACCCACCTTCAGGTCCTCCTCAACTCTTCCTGCTTTCTACACCCGTGAACCCGTCACGAATTGAATTCAATTAGAGTCTCCCCCATAGAGCCGTGGGGCGTCAAGCCCTATGGGAAGGGGGTCGGAGGTGCCAGGTGGGCAGATCGAAGCATAAGGCTCCCCTCCCTGCCGTCCCGATCCACCCCTCCCCTCTGGAGGGTCTCGGCTCTCGGCTCGCCGGGTCGGGCGCACCGCAGGCCACCCCGCCGCGGCGGGGCCGGCGTGCCGCGGCCGCACTGGCGGTCCTTCTTCTGGCCCTCCTCTTTGTTCTGCCGCTCGGCCGTGAGTCGGGCATCGGCGTTGCCTCACCCACCCCGTCGCCGAGCGGCGAAGCAAGTGTGGCACCGAGTGCTGTGCCCAGTGCATCAACGATGCCAATACCTACGCCAACGCCCACAACTACACCAACGCCCACACCGACCCCTGCGAGCCCCTCGCCAACTGTGGCTCCCTCTACGTCGCCAACGACCGCACCGACGGGGAGCCCCATTGTGATTGGCACCTGCTCAAGCGATGTGCGCATCGCCCTCGCTTCAGAGTGGGCAGATAGTCAATTCATTGTGCGCACCATTTCCGTCGCGCTCCCGACTGCTGAGTGCGATGGTGCCTCCGCGCAAGTGCTTCTTCTTGATGCGGATGGAGGCCTCCTCTTACGACGCGATGGAATCATTGCCACGCAGGAGCTCGAGTTCAATGTCTTGAGCGACGAGATTCCTTCCCAGTCTGTCCAGAGCACGGCGATTGAGATCACAGCCGCTACTACCATTCCGGGTACAAGTCCGGAAGGAAGTCCAGGACCCGGTCAGCTCACGCTTGCAATCACTGGGCAACTTGGCTCGCTCGCAGAAGAGGTTGAGATTGCCGCTCTCGGGGAGGGGCTCGTCCCACGCGGCAGGCTTCTCTTGCGCATTGCCGCACGGGAATACTCCGAGCTAATTGGCAGTGACGGGCGTGGCGCCACTCGGCAACGCATTGAGGAACGGGGTGCCGGTGCGTTTCTCATCACCGCGATTGCAGAAGCTCCGACAGGCCCCGTCCAGCGCCGCGCCTATATCGCACTTGATGATGCCAGTCGCGTCGTGATTTTGATTCGCGATTACGATGCCTGGCTTTTGGTAAATGGTGCTAACGCCGTACCTGAGCTGCCCGTTGGTGGCCGCGGTGCAACGATCCTTGTCGCTGAGGATGGCCGTGTGGTCTATCTCGACGAGCGAGTTTCGGTGAACGCGTGGGCGGCGCAGCTTGGGAACGCCGCGACGACCCTCACGCGACCGAGCACCCTCCTGGGCGGCATCTTCACCGGCATCCTGATTGCTCTGCTAGGCCTGGCTGCTGGTCTCGTGATTGACCTCATTAAGCGAAAGATTCGGCAGTACTTCGAGGGTGCGCTCGAGCGATTCAAGCTCCCCGACCTTGGTTCGCACTTCCCGAAACTGCTTGGGTTCCGCATTGATGTGCTCCCCTTCTTGCTCGTGGGGCAGCTCATCGCCGCCTTGAACGCGCCACTCGAGAAGATCCCTCCGCTCGTGCAGCTCCTCCAAGGCGCGGCCCTCGGGGCGCTCGGGATCTTGCTGGTGAGCGAGTTCACCCGCATCCCTCGCACGCAATACATGCGACGACAGTTGGGCGACGCAGGCGTCTTTCACGGCCGCTGGTCGAGCATCCTGCTGGCGCTGATCGCGCTGGGGCTCTCGCACCTCTTGAACATCGTGCCCGGCATTTTGGTCGGGCTCTTCGCTGCCCGACGATTCCGCTTGGAACTCGGCGATGCGGAGGACGCGGAGGTAACGTGGCGAACCTCTCTGTTGCAAGCCGCTGCTGCAGTGGTCGCGTGGTTTGCGATTGACCTCATCACCACACAGGTCCCCGACGCGGAGTCGCCGCTGCGAGCAATCAGTGATGGCATTCTCGCAACGATCGTAGTGATCGGGAGCCACGGACTCCTCGCTTCGATGGTCAACCCGACCGATGGTGGCGCGGTCGCACTTCGCCGCAAGAGCCTCTGGCGCTGGCTTGTGCTGATTGCTGTCTCCAGCATTCTCGTGATCGGAGTGATCTCCACGGGCGGCAGCGCAGAGGCACTCTTCGGGCCAGGCGTCTCCCTTCCGCAGCTCGTTGGTCTAACCGTGATTGCGGTACTTCTCGCAGTTGTGGCCACCGTCGTGACGCGAAGCCGTCGAGGTGCAGATGCAGCAGCGTGATTCGATTCTGGTAGTGATCCCCACCTATCAAGAACGTGATGGGATCGCAGCGTGCGTGACCCAGGTGCTGCAACAGGACGACCGGGTTCACGTCTTGGTGGTGGACGACAACTCACCAGATGGCACGCGCGATATGGTCCTCAGCCTTGCGGCTGCTAACCCGAAGGTGCAGCTACGCTCGCGACGACACAAGCGTGGCATTGGGCCGGCTTACCTTGACGGATTCCTTCTTGCTCTCGCGCAGAATCCCGCCGTGGTGGTGCAAATGGATGCGGACCTCTCCCATGACCCGCGCGAACTACTGGCCCTCATCGCCCCGATCCTGGATGGCTCAGCGGATCTCGTGATCGGCTCCCGCCGCGTCGACGGCGGAACCACTGCGGGATGGGGTCGCTGGCGCAATCGGCTCTCAAAATTTGGCAGCATCTACGCGCGCCTCCTATTGAGAGTCCGAATCAAGGACTCCACCAGTGGCTACCGCGCCTGGCGCCCGGAACTCTTGCAGCACCTCTCAAGCAGTTCAACGGTCGCGAGCGGATACGGCTTTCAGGTAGAGATGGCCTACCGGGCGGTGCAAGTTGGTGGGGTGGCCACTGAGGTACCGATCACCTTCCGCGAGCGGCAAATTGGGCAGAGCAAGATGACGCTCGGCATTGCGATTGAGGCTGCGTGGATCGTGCTGCGCTTGGCCGTCACGCGGAACCGACTCCCGAAGTTCAGGCGCTAGAGTCGCGCCGCTCGCTCTAAAGGAATCCCCCACGCGCTACTAATGCGCTCTGCGGTCAGCACCTCTGCTGGTGTGCCATCGGCGGCGATCGTGCCATCTGATACGAGAATGACGCGCGAGGACCCATCGCGCACGATGTCGAGCTCATGGAAGATCGCCACGATCGTGCGCTTCGTCTTCATGATTGTCTCGTCACCGGCGAGGCTGGTGAGCAGATCGGCAATCTCCATGCGGTGACGCAGGTCTAGGTGCGCTGTTGGCTCGTCGAGGGCGAGAATCGGTGTCTCTTGCGCCAGGCCGAGTGCGATGGCGGCAAGTTGACGCTCACCGGCGCTCAAGGTGCGTACATCGCGATGTTGCAGATGCGTTGCGCCGACGCGTTCAATGGCGGCTTGTGCGCGTTCGCGATCGTGGTCGGTGGGGCCAGCCGGGCCGCGACCGTGTGGGATGCGACCGAGCGCCACAAGATCTTCGACGCGGGTGGCGAATGGCAGGGTGATGTCGGAACTGACGACCGCGATGGAACGGGCGATCGTTTCGCGCGAGAGGTGCTGAATCGGCTCAGTGCAAAGGATCACTTCGCCGCTGGTGGCGGGTACTGCACCACTAAGGGCGCGCATCAGTGTGGTCTTGCCGGCGCCGTTTGGCCCGACGATGGCAACGCGCTCCCCTGGACCAATGCTGAGGGAAACGTTGCGCAGGATGGTGGTGCCGCCAAGGTCGACCTGCAAGTTGTTTGCACCGAGCAGTTCGTAGGGTGCGGTCTCGTTGGTGTTGGTGCTGGTGCTAGTACTCATAGTGCGTACCCCGCGCGGGCGCGGTGCAGCAGCCAGAGCAGGAACGGTGCACCGATCAGGGCGGTGATCACGCCGACTGGCACGCCAATAGTGCGGGCGACGGTGTCGGCGAGGAGCAGCAAGAGCGCTCCGCCGATCGCGGAGAGTGGCAGCACGGCGCGCGGGTCGGAGCCGACGGCGAGGCGGGTAAGGTGCGGCACCACGAGGCCCACGAACCCAACAAGACCGGCGAGGGCAACGGCTGATGCGGTGGCGAGGGTGGCGAGTGCTATGGCGATGCGGCGCTCACGGCGCACGTCAATGCCCAGGTGCGTTGCCGCCTCATCACCGAGCAAGAAGGCAGCGAGTGCGCGGCCGCGTCGGGCAAGGAGCAGCGTGGCGATCGCAATTGGGAGCGCCGCAGCAACGAGTCGTGGCCAGGTCACGCCGTCAAGACCACCGAGCAGGAAGCCGAAGATGGCGCGCAGGTTCGCACCGCTTGCGAGCATCACGAGTGAGAGCGCTGCGGCGAGCAGTGAAGCAACGGCGTAGCCGACGAGCAACACACTGGCGATGCGCTCTTCACCACTGCCGATTCCAGCGATGCGCCAGACGAGTGCCACCGAGGCGAGTGCGCCAACAAATGCCGCAAGTTGCACGCCACCGAGCTCCCAGGCGATGCCGGTGATCGGTGCGAGGAAGGCGATCGCGGCTCCGAGTGCGGCTCCACTACTGGTGCCGAGCACATACGGATCGGCGAGTGGATTGCGCAGCAGTGACTGGAACGCGGCGCCCGATGTTGCTAGCGCCGCACCCACCGCGATGGCGGCAACGATGCGTGGCAGGCGAATCTCCATAACGATCGCGGTCGAGCCAGCACTGATCTCACCGCCAACCGGCAGGCCGAAGAGACTCTTCCCAATGATCGCGAGCACATCAAGTGGTGCGATGTTCGCAACACCGAAGCCGATCGCGCCAATCGCCACGACGACCAGCGCCGCGAGCGAAAGGAGCGTGACTCGGCGCACGCCCATAATTACGGCAGGATTGTCGGGTGCAACTGCGCCACGATGGCGCGGAACGCCTCCGCGATGCGCGGCCCAGGGATAGAGACAAGGTCACCATCGATCGGGCGGATCGCACCGTTGACCACGGCCGGGATGGTTCCCCACCCTGGTCGCGCCGCGACCGCCTCAGCGGTCACGCCATAGGCGGCATCGCCAAGCAAGATCACGGCGGGGGCGGCGGTCACGAGGGCCTCAAGCGAGATCTCGTAAACGCCGTTCACACCGCTGCTCACCAGGTCGCCTCGGGCCAGCGCCACCAGCTCGGCGGCGTAGTCGTCGGGTGCGAGGCCGTAGATTGCGCCTGTCGCATCAATTTCATAGAAGACGCTGACCATCGGCTGATCCTGGACGAGGGCTGTGAGCACAGCGATGTCGGACTTTGCGGTCGCGATGACTTCT
>Ga0222713_10003239_pt1 | contig 16990 bp, 14 predicted proteins | sample C33_649DmetaG_FD_165061 | JGI IMG/M metagenome (GOLD analysis project Ga0222713, IMG submission 165061) | Estuarine water microbial communities from San Francisco Bay, California, United States - C33_649D | ecosystem: Environmental > Aquatic > Marine > Unclassified | place: USA: California...
CACCACTCAGGCTTTTTTTGTTCCGGGTGGGTGTGCTGCGGTTTGAACCTTGTCGCAGCGCGTTATTGTCCCCCCGACGTACTGCTTTATCAGCCCCGGCGCAGCGCTGCATACTGTTACAGAATAGCCCTTGATTAATAGAAAACAGTGGTTTACTTTCACTGACCTGACAAAAACAACAGAGAGTCACAATCATGAGTAAAATCAAGCGTGTAATGGGCGGACTCAGCTTGGTCCTGTCACTGTCGACGCTGTCGGCGCTGGCACAGGATGGCTATGAACCACCACGCACGGCCTCGGGCAAGCCGGACTTGCAAGGTTACTGGACCAACGCCTCGCTCACCGCGATGCAACGCAACTCCAATTTTGATCAACTCGTGATTCCAGCCAATCGCGTCGCCGACGTGACTGCCAGCCATCCCCAGAATGTACGCCAGGCCACCGACGATGGCCTTGTCCAGGGTCAATTGCTGGACGGGTCGGACCTCGGCGAAGGACGAGGCTACAATGCGTTCTGGGTCGATCCTGGCTCGCAGTATGGCACTGTCAGGGGAGAGGTGCGCAGCTCCTGGGTTGTCTACCCCGAGAACGGCCGCATCCCATTCTCTGACGCCGCCAACCAGATGCGCCGTCAGCGCTTTGCTTCTGCCAATACCAATGCCGGTCCTGAGAGTCGTTCACTCGGAGAGCGCTGCCTGATCGGCTTCGGCAGCACAGGCGGGCCGCCCATGAACAACGTGCTGTACAACAACATGTACCAGATCGTGCAGACCGATGACTATGTCGTGATTCTGGTGGAGATGGTGCACGACGCACGCATTATCCCGATCAATGGTGAGCATCGTCCCGATGCCCTGCATCCCTGGCTCGGTGATTCGATTGGGTGGTGGGAAGGCGACACCCTCGTGGTGGAGACACGCAACCTGCATCCCGAACAGCTCACCGAAAATTCGGCGCCGCTGTCCACCGACGGCAAGATCATCGAGCGTTTCACCCGCTATTCAGACGATCAGATCACCTACGAGTTCGAAGTCAGCGATCCCGTGTATTACACCGAGGATTGGCGTGGCGAGATGAGCTTGAATGCTACCGATACCCAACTCTACGAATATGCCTGCCATGAAGGTAACTACGGTCTCATCGGCATTCTTGCCGGTGCCCGTCGGGCCGAGATGGAAGACAAGTAAATAGTGAGTGGAACAAGCGACGAAAAAGGGGCCGGAACGCCCCTTTTTTTGTCCGCAGTCGGTGGGTTTTTGCGCTATTGATTGTCTTCCCAGAACTTTGTCATTTCCATGAACATGAACGAGGCAGACCAGGTAATGAGTGACAGGCCAGTGATTGCTTCCAGTCCCGCCAGGAAACGCATGGCCCCCAATGGTTCGATGTCGCCATAACCCAGGGTCGTGTAGTTTGTGAACGAGAAGTAGACGCTGTCGAGCAGACTGCCGTCAAAATTGCCAATGAGGCTGCCGAACAGGCCGGCGTTGTTCATGAGATAAAACGCGATGCCAAACAACCACACCTCGACGATGTGCGCGCAAATTGTGCCGTACACACCGATCACCACACGCAGGCGGTGCTTGATCTGCAACTTGGGAATGACGATCGACAGTAATCGCAGCATCTCGTAATGAATGACGACCGCGGCGGCTACCAGAAAACTGTTGATGAAGAAGGCGAGGATCATGGATGCAGGTTAGTGCGTCATGGAATAGACGAGATAGTTGATGCCGAGCTGGTATGCCGAATTTGAGTATTGGGTGGGATACCATTGATCATACGTATGCTCCCACCCATCGCCCATATCCGAGTTCCAGTTAATTAGCACCATGACTCGTCCGTTGTCATCGAGGATGGCATGGTTGGTGGCAACATCGATTCCCTGTTGACCAACACCTTGGCGTCCGCCACGGCCGGGGATCATCTGCGCGCCATCGATATCATAGAACGTATGATAGATTTCATGATTGGGTTGCAACTCGATCAGTTCCCGGTCCGGAAAGATTTGTGAGAAGTCGCGATAGAACGCATCCCACTGACGTTCGCCCCAGAAGTCATCGATTAGCAGGAAACCGCCGCGCAGCAGGTATTCGCGGAGGTTTTCGAGTTCCCCCGGGCTGAGTGACAATCCGCCGTTGCGACCCATTTCCAGAGCGTACAGAAACGGGTAGTTGAAAATCTCTTCGTCATCGAAGCGCAGCACAATGGGTTTCGACATGATGCGGACATTGGTGAGGCGGCCGACACCGCGCAGAAAGTTCTCATCCGCCGCGGGGAAGTCAGTTGCCCATGGCCCGCCGTAATAGCCCCGATCGTAATAGCTGTCGTACTGGATACGCACAAAGGCGAACTCGCCGGCACGATCGTAGAGATCGGGCTGGTCTTCCTGGGCCTCCGCAAGGAACGAGGCGAGAGAAGAGAACAGGTAGAGCAGGGCGCGTGCTGGGTGCATGGGACTCGTCCGTGGGGCGTGTCGAGACACTAGTTTGTATCGACATGTTCCGGAGATCAAGCTATTGTCAGAATTCGGCGGTTTCTGCGGTCTTACCCTTTATGCACAATTCGCTTCTGCGCCAACTGTTCACGCTGCTGTTGCTCGCGGTCTTGCCCACACTCACGCTGCAGGGTCAGACACTTGAGGCAGACGCCGCTGGCACTCCGGCGCTTCTGCGCAGCAACGCCTATACCGCTGACATGGAGGCCTATCAGGTCCAACTCGCCGATCTCGAGTCGCGGTATGGTCCCTACCACCGCAGTCTGCTTGAGCCACTGCAGGGCATGACCGCGCTGGCTAAAGACGTCGCCGACCTCGAACTGGTGGCAGAATTGCAGAACCGGCAGCTGCAAGTGATGAGGACAGTCTTCGGGTTTCGCAATCCCGAACTTGAGCCTCTTATTCGTGACATCATCACCAATGCCATCGCACGCGCGCAGTGGTCGGAAGTTGCTGACCACCTGGAACACCTGCGCTATCTCGCCACTGACGACTCGACTGATCTGGATACCCGCCTGCGACTCGTCGAGCAACAGGCAGACTGGGAATTGATGCGCGTCTTCCTGGAAGATGCCGATCAACGCGCACGCAATTTCATGCGCGCCAGAAGCTTCACCGACGAGCTGCTGTCGATGGCAGAAGAACACTATGGTGAATCTGCGCCGGAGTTGATTCCCTGGTTGTACAAATCGGCCCTGACAAACTACCGGCTCGTGGAGATGCTGAACGCCGATACCGGCATCTCCTCCGACATCGTCGATCGACTGGTGCAGGAAGACGGTACTACCCGCTTGATTTCAAACAGTGCTGGCGTGATCAGTCCCGAAGCCCTGTTTGGCTCCAATTCCTTCGTGCCGATCGTTGACGAAGGTGAACTGGTCGGTGAGGCGTATCTACGGGATGGCATGCGGGCGGTCGAGCGCATCGGTGGCATCGCCGAGTCGCAGGGCAATCTCGAGGCACAGGCCATGGCGCTGATTTATGAAGGGGACTTTCAGCGCATTCTGGGCAACGGTCTGGCGTTTCGCAAATATCGGGACGCTCGCGACCTCTTGCTCGAAGCGGGAGTTCCAGAGGCAAGGGTGGAAGCGTACTTCAATGTGCCGATGCTGATCCCGGCACAGCGGCTTCATCTGACTCTCGAGGAAGCGCTCGCCGACCGGGAAACCCAGCATAATCTGGTCGGTGAAGCTGCGGCCGGCAAGTTAACCCTGGGACCATTGCTCGCCTGGGATGAAGGGGTGCCCAATGTGCCGAGACCGGTTTCTGCCGATGCGACGTTCGCGCTGGATTTGCCCCACGATCAGGTTGACCTGACGCTCTCCATCAGCCAGTCAGGCCGCATTTCTTCGGTAGAGGTGCAAGCCGCAGAACCCCCTGAGCGTCGCGTCGAGCGTAAAGCCTGGCGTGCGGTGCGCGACATCAAGGTGCGCCCGGCGCTGGTCGCCGGCAAGGCGCAACGCAGTCGTGATGTCCATATCCAGTTTCTCTCGCTCCCGGAGTAATCCCGCCCGGGTCACGTCAATGTCCCGGCAAACACCCGTCAAAAAAAACCAAGAAAAACCCACAAAAAAGGGCGGCCTGAGCCGCCCTTGATGGCCTGCTTTCCCGTCAGGGCATGTCAGGCTGGCGTTGGACCAGTTCGATATTGGCCCCGTCCGGTCCGGCGATATAGAAAAACTCGATCATGCCGTTAGGCAATTGCATCTCGCGCGGCTGACGCGTGACTTCGGCTCCCTTGCCCTGCAGCATCGCCATTGTCGTCTCGCGTACAGGAGCACGCCAGCCGATGTGGTCGATTGTGCCTTCGGTGCTGGGGAAGGCTTCGCCGCGGGTTACAAGAACCCAGACGTTACCCGGATACAATAGCCCCGGCAGGCGACCCTTCAGGTTGAGATTGACGCCGCCGAAGGTGGCCTTGTACCAGGCGAGTGCCGCCTCTGGGTCAGGTGCCCGCAAGTGCACGTGGTGGAAGCCAAGGTGTTGTGAATCCTCGATCAGTTCCAGGCGGGTTCCCCAGGGATCTACCGCAAACGCGAGTTTGAACAGGCCAGGTACATCGCGCATTTCACCTTCCGGCGTACCACCGGCGGCGGCGATCTTGTTCAATTGCGCCTGCAGATCGGGGTAAGAGAAGCCAAGATGATCTACGACGCTGCCGGCGCTGGGCTTGCGCTTGGTGCCACCGTCAGACAGGAACATGATGCGGGTGGTGCCGAACAGCAGACGGTCGGTGCGACCATCGACCCATTGTCCACCGATGTTCTCGTAGTACCACTGGGCTGCCGCCTGTGGGTCAGGCACGGCCATGTGGACGTGATCATATAACAGGGTATCGTCCTGTGCGTGGGCGAGAGAGCCGCACAGCAACAGCACGAGTGAGACAAAACGGAGTGCAACTAATCGGGGTGAACGTGACATGGAAACTACCTCTGCACCGCTTTCTGAATGCGCGGCTTGTTTTGGGATGAATCAGAATTAAACCCAGATACCCTGCGGGCTGTCAACGGGGGTACCGGCGGCACAGCTGCGCTTGCAAAAGAGTCGCACTCCGAAGGTCGAACCAGGAGTCTCAACGAGGTTTGAATAAAGAGTCTCAACGGGGTTTGAACAAAGAGTCTAAATGCGGTTTCAATAGAGAGCCTCAGACGGTTTTGAATAAAGAGCCTCAGCGAATTTTTATAAAGAGTCTCAACGCGGTTTCAATAAAGAGTCTCAACTCGCTTTAAATAAAGAGCCTCAACGCGGTTGTCATAGAGAGCCTCAACGGGGTAGCAACAAAGAGTCTCAACGGGGTCGTCATTCAGAACCTCAATATGGTTGTCATATAAAATTTACATCTCGTGTTGCGACGGCGATTCACTGTATGCCCGCCCACACTCAACAAGCCGGGAAGACCACATGTTCGCGACTTTTCTGGAATGGGCCCGTGAATGGACTCGTGAATGGGCCCGTGAATAGGTCCACGAATAGGCCCGCGAATAGGCCCGCGAAGGGACCCCATCCCAAAAATACCTGATGCGATCATGATTTCGGGAAACCCTGTGTTAAGGTACGCCCACGGGATAGCCGCGAGCAGTTGTAGGAAGCGCCGCCATGCCGCGAATTTTCACACTCGCCGTCGGATTTCCGCACACACTCTGCGCCGACGGCTTGCTGCAGAGAGGCAGTCTGACTTCGAAGCAGTGAACCTGAAGAATGACTTACGAACCTGATGGCAGTGGGATGATTGATCGAAGCAGTGAGACCTTGAGAAGGCAAGTGCAAATGAGGTGTAACGGATGGCGAGAGACTGGCACATCCATCCGTTGGTGTTGGGACAGTCTGTTCTTGATGCGGTGGATGCCGCAATTGCTTCGGCACAATGCACTGCTGGTTGTGCTGGTAGTGCTGCAATCCTGCGTCAGCACGCCGCCCGAGAATTGGCCTGAGACCCTCCCTGACCGGCAGCTCTTCGTCGCCGCGTACCAGGCCGATGCCCGCAATCAGCAGGAGCAGAACCGGGCCGAATACCTGGACTGGATTCTGAATTTCTACCAGGGCAGTCTGCTGTACTCCACCGGCTGGCAAGACATCGAGCGCCTTGTGCTGGAACGCACCGCCCCGTCGGATCGGCCTATGATCACCGCCGAACTGAACCGTCTCGGGTTCGCCATCGCCAGTGAATGGGCCAAGAGCAATGATGTGCGAGTGCTCGATAATCGGCTCTTGTCTCTCTGGGGTTATCTGCTGCAGATCGCCCCCGACAGCGCCGGGCAGACCCGCACAATCGGTGTTATCGCCGAAGACATCGCCGGGTTGCTGAGTCGCCGGTTGGCGCCGGACACGGTCAATGAGTCCCGTTATGAGGCGCTGTTGGGCATCGAGCTGTTCGAGGGCTTCTAGTCGCCACGCGCCTGTCCTGTCCGCGCTTCGTTCTGTCGGGAATTCCCCGGGTTTCGCCGCCTGCCGTTTGACACCAGCAATTTTGGCCTTATATTTGGTCCTACCAATTTGGTCCGACCAAACACCCCGGATTCTGAATCCCCATGCCCCTAACCAGCACTATCAGTCATGAGATTGCGGCCGTCCTGCGCGACGAAATTCTGCGCCAGCAGTTTCGCAGCGGCGAACGCCTGCCCTCCGAGCGGGACCTTGCGGCGCGCTTCAATGCCAGCCGCGGTGCCGTGCGGGAGGCGCTGTCCCAGATCGAGCAGCTGGGGCTGATCCGTATCCTGCCAGGAGGTGCCCGTGTGCAGGGTATCGACGCTGCCAGCATCGCCATTCTCGGACCGCTCATGGCCCTCGACCCGATACCGGATCCCGTGTTGGTCGACCAGTTCCTGCAGACATTCGGGGCGCTGTCTTCCCTGACAGCCCGCAACGCCATCCTCAAGGCTTCGCGAGAACAACTGATCCACTTGCACGAACTCGTCGTTAAGCTGGTTGCTAACAGCAGCAACTTTGAGACGATGCAGCCGCAATGGCGTGAGCTGCTGGAAACCCTGTCCAACATTGCCGACAACCTCGTCGTACGTCTGATCGGCAACGATCTGAAGGCGCAATTCGTCGAGCAAATGATGAAACTTGGCATCAAACCGGATCCCGGCAATGCCTCGACGCAGGCAATGTTGACAGCGCTGGATCAGGCGATCACTAAGCGTGATGCCGAGCTGGCAGGAGCGGCCATGCAGACCTACTTCGATACCATTCGCCGCGCAGTGTGTGCGGCCATAGAACAAATGTCGCCGGCTATGCCGCGGGTGGCAATGCAATGAGAAATCGTGAATACCGCACTGGCCGTTTGTCAGTAACGACTATTCAGAAACGAACAGGCAGGCTCAGCCCATCACTGTGCGATTGGTTGTATTACAGGAATTCTTCAGGAGTATACGCATGAAGCGAGTCGTCCTTCCCATAGTCATCATGCTGGGCAGCATTCTGGTGGCCGTGATACTGATCCGTACCCCTACCCAGGTACAGGAGACTGCCCCGGAGGTCATTCCCGTGACGGTACGGACCATGGAAGCGCATCAGGAAACCGTGCAGCTTGTGGTCGAGTCCCAGGGCAAGGTACAGGCGGCCCAAATGGCTGCAGTCTCAGCCTCCGTGGCAGGCCCGGTCGCCTGGATCTCGCCGGCGATGGAAGCCGGCGGTTACGTCAAGACCGGCGATGTCCTGTTGCGACTCGATACGAGCGATTTCCAGACCGCGCTGGCCCGCAGCCGTGCCTCCCTGCAGCAGGCTGAAGCGGACTACAGTCATGCAAGCACTGAGCTCAATCGCATTACCGATCTGGCTGCGCGCCGACTCGTAAGCGATTCCCAGTTACAGGAAGTAAAACGCCAGACTGAAGTTGCAGCGGCGCGTTTGGCCGATTCCGAGGCGAATTTGAAGCAGGCCGAGATGGATCTGGAGCGCAGCGAAATTCGCGCGCCATTCAATGCCATCGTCGAATCACGGGATGTTGAACTGGGCCAGTACGTCAATCGTGCCCAGAGCGTCGGAGTTTTGCTCGGTGCCGATGTCGTGGAAGTGCGAGTACCGCTCGCTATCCGCCAGCTTGGCTATCTCGATATTGAACTGGGTCAACGCGGTGAAATCCCTGCCGACGAGGCGCCGGAGGTCATTCTCAAGGGCATGTACGGTGGCGAAGAACACCAATGGCGTGGCAAGCTGGTGCGAATCGAGGCTTCCATTGATCCAAACAGCAACACCGTGCAGACGATAATTCGCGTCGCACAGCCCGAGACGAAGGCTGCAAATGCTGGTGAATCGAGCTGGCGCCAGATCCCCTTGCCAATCGGTCTGTTTGTAGAAGCCCGCATTGTAGGCAAACACGTCGACAACCTGTTCGCATTGCCCCGCTCGGTGGTGCGTAACAACAACCAGGTGCTCGTAGTGGATGCTGAAAACAAGATGTACTTCCGCGAAATCGAGATTTATCGACTGGAGGAAGACCGCGTCCTCGTCAGTGGTGGCTTGCTGCCTGGTGAGCGTATCTGCACCTCTCCCATTCAGGCCGTTGTCAATGGCATGACGGTTCAACCCCTGGCAGAACTGATCTGACGATGGCGATCGCTCTCACTCTTCTTCTGCGCTAATCGAGGCCTGCTGTGCGTACACCTATTACATGGTTTATCAAGAATCCGGTCGCAACGAACCTGCTGATGCTGATGTTTCTGGCCGGTGGCACTATTTCCTATTTGAACCTGAACCAGGAAGAATTTCCCGACATCGAGTTCGGCATGGTGCAGGTGAGTGTCGCCTATCTGGGTGCGACTCCGGAAGAGTCAGAGACCGGTGTCTGCTTGCGCATCGAAGAGGCACTGGAAGGTGCTGAAGACATCGAGCGACTGACCAGCACAGCACGTGAAGGTGGATGCGATGCGACGGTTGAGCTCACCAGCGGCGCGGACCTGAATCGGGTACTGAACGACATCAAGGCCAAAGTCGATGCCATCACCACGTTCCCGACCGAGACCGAGAAACCAATCGTACGCGCCTTCAGTGCCTCCGGTAACGTGATGACCCTGGCGCTGTCTTCGGAGGCCAGCGACAAGGTGCTCAAGGCCGAAGCTGAGGAACTGCGCAATCAGATTCTCGATCTCGATGGCATCTCTACCGTCAATATCGAATACATTCGCCCCTTCGAAATCTCCATCGAGGTGCCGGAGTATACCCTGCGCCAGTATGGGCTGACCCTGGACCAGATTTCCCGCGCTATCGATCGCGCGTCGCTCGACCTGCCGGGAGGCACGCTTCGCACTGACTCGGGCGAGATACTGCTGCGCACCAAGGGGCAGGTCTATCGCGGAGATGAATACGAGAATATCGTCGTCAAATCCTTCCCCGACGGCACCCAGCTACTGCTCGGTGACATCGCCGAGGTGCGTGATGGTTTTCAGGAAGGCTATCTCGATGCCCGACTGAACGGCATGAATGCCGCCATAATCGATGTCTTGCGGGTAGGTGATGAAGACATTGTGAAATCGGCCAGGCAGCTGCGCCGATGGATGGCGAACAACCAGATCAACCTGCCGGAAGGCATGTCGCTGGACGTGGTGACTGACTCAGCCATTGCGACCCAGGACCGTATCACAACGGTCGCGTCGAATGCCTACTCGGGCCTGATCCTGGTGTTGATTGTGTTAGCCTTGTTTCTGCGCTTCAAGCTCGCCATCTGGGTCGCTGCCGGTATTCCAATTGCCATCGCCGGTGCGCTGTGTCTGTTCCCCTCGGTGGGCCTCACCATCAGTTCGCTCACGGTGATGGGCTTCATTCTGGTGTTGGGTATCATCGTCGATGATGCCATCGTCGTGGGAGAGCGTGTACATTCTTACGAGCAACAGGGATTGTCGCAGATAGATGCCGCCATCGAGGGCACGTTGGAAGTGTCCGTGCCGGTCATCTTCGGTGTGTTGACGACCATCGCCGCGTTCCTGCCCATTCTTTTGCTCGACGGCCAGATGGGCGCCTTCTTCAATGCCATCGGTGCCGTGGTCGTGTTCTGTCTCGTCGCGAGTCTGCTCGAGTCACAGCTGATCCTGCCGGGCCACCTGGCCCATCGCAAGACCTCCGGCTACCTGCTGGAGAACAGCCGCCTGGTGAAGTTCTGGCAGCAATTCCAGGAGCGTGTCTCCGGCAGCCTGGAGCATTTTGCCGAGCACGGCTATCGGCGTGCGCTGCGCAAGGTACTGAAATATCGCTACGCCGCCTGGTCGTCCGCGACAGGAGTCATCATCATCACCTTTGCCTTGCTGATGAGCGGCCGTGTGATCTTCCAGTTCATGCCCGCCGTGGAAGGTGATGTAGTGTATGGCTCGTTGCAGATGCCACCCGGTGTGCCGGGTTATATCACCGAGAATGCCATCGGCAAGGTAGAACGTGCCGCCATTGAACTGGCGGCCGAACTCGATGTCGAGCTCGTCGATCTGAAAGCAAGCGGCAAGGCCCCAGAATCCACCGAACGGGTGGTGGACAGCATTCTCACCATCATCGGAGGTCGCGCTCCGCGCGGTGGACCCCAGCGTGGCGGTGGGGGTGGTGGCGGATCTGGCAGCAGCGAAGTGGCCGAGGTCGTGCTCTATTTGACTCCCTTCTACGATCGTGGCGAGCTCAGTTCAGCCGTAATTCGCGATCGCTGGCGCGAGAAAGTCGGCACGATTGCCGACGCCCTGGAACTGACCTTTGTGTCTGACAGCTTCTCTGCCGGTGATGCCCTGAATTTCCGTCTCGAAGGCCGTAACGAGGAGAACCTCAAGATCGCATCCACGCAATTGCGTGAAGAGCTTGCGCGCTATCCTGGTGTCTTCGATATCACAGACTCATTCCGAGCAGGCAAACAGGAAGTCCAGATTGAATTGCTGGATCGCGGAAAGACGCTCGGCCTCACGCTGAACGACATCGCCACACAGGTGCGACAGGCCTTCTATGGTTCAGAGTCGCAGCGTATACAGCGTGGCATGGACGATGTACGCGTGATGGTGCGCTACCCGCTTGATGAGCGTCAGTCGCTCGGCAATCTGGAAGACCTGCTGATTCGTACACCGAGCGGTGCCGAAGTCCCGTTCCTCAGCATCGCTGACTTTTCGCTCGGCAATACTTACTCCAGCATCAATCGTCAGGATGGTCGCCGTGTCATCACAGTGCGTTCGGATATCGATCGCAGCACTGTTAAACCGGAAGAAATTCGCCGGGAGGTCATCGTGAATTTTGCCGACAAGTGGCAGCGTGAGCTGGGTGTCGAGCTGGTCATCGGAGGCGAGGGTGAGCAACAGATACGCTCCCTGTCGGACCTGTTCTCCACCTTCCCGTTGGCAATGCTGGTGATCTACGCGCTGCTGGCGATTCCGCTGAAATCCTATACACAGCCCCTGATCATCATGAGCGTCATCCCGTTCGGTGCCATCGGTGCCATCTTCGGTCATTTCATCATGGGAGCGGATCTGGTGTTCTTCTCTTTGTTGGGCATCATCGCGCTCAGCGGTGTTGTGGTGAACGCCTCTCTGGTACTCGTCGTGTCGATTAACCGCTTGCGCGAAGAAGGGGTTGGCATGGTTGAGGCCGTTTCGCTGGCTGGCATGATGCGCTTTCGACCGATCCTGCTGACTTCGATCACAACCTTCATCGGCCTCGTGCCACTGATGGCGACTGCGAATCCGGCAACTTTCTTTATCATCCCGATGGCGATCTCGCTCGCCTTCGGCGTGCTGTTCGCGACCATTATTACATTGTTCCTGGTGCCTGCGCTGTACGTGATGTTGCATGATTTCGCGGGGCATACTGATTCTGCAGAAGCGCGCGCACTGGCATATAAGCACCAGTTCCCGTAGGCTATGCCCTTCAGCCTCGGCCACTACCGGACAGGACTCCGGTGGTGGCTTGGCGATTACCAATTCATTCAGCGGACGAAATCCTCGTCAGGTACGTGCCATGCAACGACTCATTGCCCTTGTCTGTTTTCTCTCTTTCACCGGTACTGTCATGTCCCAGCCAAACCGCATCGACATCATACGCCCCGACGCACCTGAACTTGCCGCGTTCGGCGCGGATAGCATTGGCGTGCGTACGCTGCAATTCACTGATCCGGGCCGGATCGATGTTCTCAACACACCGCGCGGTGGCGATTCAGTCTTTTATGACCGCACACTAACCGTTGAAGTATGGTATCCGGCGGCGCTGCGCGCCGGTCAGGCGGCGGCAGGGGAGTACAAGGCGGTGACTCGCAATCCGGCGATTACTGCCACATTGCATGGCCGCGCCGTACGAGACGCCGATCCGAAGGCCGGCTCTGCCCCTTATCCGTTGATCATAATCTCCCATGGCTATCCGGGTAATCGGTTTCTCATGAGTCATACCGGTGAGAATCTGGCAAGCAAAGGTTATGTCGTCGTCTCGATCGACCATGCCGACAGTACCTATGATAATCAGCAAGCCTTTACCAGCACGCTTTACAATCGTCCTCTGGATCAGCGGTTTGTGTTGCAGTCGATCGCCGACCTGTCCACTGATGTCTCGAGTTTCCTCAATGGACTTGTCGATGCCTCCCGTACCGGGATCATCGGCTATTCGATGGGTGGTTATGGTCTCGTGAACAATCTCGGCGCTGGCTATAGCGACGACATCGTGGGCGGCATCATGGCCCCGCAGAATCGTCTGCTGCAGGAGCACGCAACGGGCAATCCGGAATACCGCTCGCATCTGGATAATCGCATCAAGGCTGGCTTCGCAGTCGCGCCCTGGGGCATGAACACCGGGTTCTGGCGGCCACAGGATCTTGCCGGCATTCAGCTCCCCACTTTCTATCTTGCTGGCAGCGCCGATACCGTGGCCGGTTATGCGAATGGCACGCGCGCAATCTTTGAAAACGCAATCAACAGTGATCGCTATCTGCTGACATTCAAGAATGCAAACCACAATGCCGGTGCACCGTATCCATTGCCGCAAGAGATTATCGACAGCGGTGATGCGACGGGTGCCTCACACTACACCGATCCGGTCTGGGGTAATGTGCGCATGAACAACATCATGGATCACTTCGTGACCGCATGGTTCGACCTGCACCTGAAAGGGATGCAGGAGCGTGGGGAATACCTGCAGCTGGTTCCCGATGGTGCCGATGCCGTGTATTCGGTGAGGCAGGGAACGCCCCAGGCTGATCACACCTACTGGAAAGGGTTTGCTGAAGCGACCGCGATCGGTCTCATGCTGGAGCATCGCGCTCCCGGCGAATAAGTCCGTTGTTAATCAGGGTTTAACGGCGAGTCGTATTGGTTGTACCGTGACCTTCTGCCACACATTGCCGGTGATGTAAGGGTCGTTGTTGAGCCAGAGGTCGAGCGCTTCGCGCGATTCGAATTCAGTATAGAGCGTCGAGCCAATCATCTGACCCTCATCGTCGAGTATCGCTCCCCCAGCAATGATCTTGCCTTCTTCCTTGAGTTTGGCAACGCCGGCAAGATGGGCTTCACGTGCCGCAAGCCGACGTTTCATTGCGTCGGCGTCAGTGCCGTCATAGGCAGTAACGAGAAATTGCATCATTGATTCTCCCGAAGATTGAGCCTGTCTACTCGAGCGCCAGAATCGGGGCGCTCACTCGCGTCACCTCGACAGTGGCGCGTTGCAGATTCGCCGAGACTGACACGTTCCTGATGACATAAAGATTATTGCCGAGTCGCTCCGCGATCGAATCGCCTACTCGCAGGGCTGGCACATGGTTGCGTTTGCCACCCTTTTCGCCGTAGGTGAAATCGATGGCATTGGAGTTGCGGGCTATCGCCTTCAGCTCCACTTCCATATTCCCCATGAAGACTGCACTGGCTATGATGTGGATGATTCTTTCTTCGCTGTCGAGGCGCGGCCCTTCTGCCCTGGCCTGCGCATATCCTGCCTCGAAACCCGCCGCTTCACTGGCGGCGAGAGCTTCTTGTCGGGAGCCGGTGAGCACGCCTGATAGTACGGCATAGACCAGCATTCCGCCGCAGAAGGCGAGTGCACTGATGGGAAGCCAGCCAGGTGTGCGATTGGTTTGCGGTGACATCGAAGCGCTCGGGTTACAGGATTCGGGTCACTATAGGGGATCGTTATGGGAATGTGAAGCGAGCGGGGTGTACCGGGTGCTGTCGATGCTTTTCACCACGTTTCGCCACCTTCCACCCCCATCCACCCCCTTCCACTGCGGAGCGTTACAGTCCGTTACCGCCCGTTGCCGTCCGGTACAAGCTGTTACAGCGTGCCGCAAGCGCTACACGGCAGCAAGCCTCACTCATAGCGACCCTGACTCAGTCGATGCAGCAACACGGCGGCGCGTCGGGACTGGATGCGCATCGACTCGAGATCGCCGGTTTCGTTGACGGTGTGATCATTGGCGCCACCCATGCCGATGCCGTCGATAGCCATTGCGATGTAGTCGCTGACAAACGAGATGTCGGCGGCGCCGGCTCGGCTCGGATCCACGGCGGTCACCGCGCCATGGCCCAGATCCACACTGACCTCACTGAACCAGTCCAGCAGACGTCGGTTGCTCGGGCGATCTTCGAACGGCGGCATGCCGGCATCGAAACTGAATTCGGCAGAGGTGCCTGCAAGGTTGTTTGCGACTATTCGTTCCATTGCTGCGCGGGCACGGGTCGTCTGTTCGGGATAGAGCATGCGTAAATCACCACGAGCTACAGCCACCTGCGCCACCACATTTGGCAGACCGAAGGCATTGCCGCGACTGGCATCACTGTCGAGTTCCAATTCCGTTCCTCCCATGATCACACCAGGGTTGAACGTGAGGTACTGTTCATTGCCGAGTTCTTCATAGAAGCTGTTGAGGATGCGAGCGATCTCGAAGATCGCGCCGGCGCCGACTTCTGGCTGGAATATCTGGGAGGAGTGTGAAGGATTGCCGTGTACCCGGAGTTCCCAGCTCGCGTACCCGCGTCGGGCCGGAATAGCGGTAGCCGGATTGCCATCGCCATTTTCAAATCCAAGCGCGATGTCCGCATCCCTCGCCACTGCGACGAGATCAGCCCGTGCCAGCGTCTGCAACATCCCACTACCGGTGGATTCCTCGTCACCGGTCATGAACACGGTGATATTCATCGCATCGAGCAGACTCAGTTCGCGTAGCGCCGACAGCGCCTGCAGGATGATGACATCGCCGCCCTTCATGTCAGCGACTCCGGGACCACTCGCAATGTTGTTGCCGAGATTGGTAAAGCGCTGAAACGGACTATCAGACTGGAAGACAGTATCGAGATGGCCAATCAGCAGAATATGAGGCGACTCGCTCGCCGGATTGAGATGTTGCGCGCGCAGATGGCCGGCACGATTCCACGCACTACCATCAATCCATTGCGTCTGTAGACCCAGCGCGTCGAAGCGTTGCTGGAACACGCGACCCACTGCAGTCACGCCAGCGAAGTTCTGTGTGCCGCTGTTGATATTGACGACTTCCGCGAGCAGGGCGATCGCCTCGTCATGATGATCATCGATGTAGGCGGCGAGATCCTGCTCGGTCGTGCTCAACTGTCCCAGCACTGGTGAGGTCACGACCCCAAACAGTAATGTGGCGAGTAGGTGTTTCACAAGGAGACTCCCGTTAGTGGGTAAATTGTCCGGCCAACTCGATGAAGACCGGTATCAGCGAAGCCATCAACAGCGCGGCCATGGAAATGTTGAAGACCCGCAGCGATGTCGGATTCTGCAGTATGGACTTGAGCGCGGCGCCACACCAGAGCCAGAGCAGAATGCAGGGTGCCCCAAACACAAGGAAGATGCCGGCCAGAATGAGTATCTGCACGATATAACTGTCTGCGATCACGGTGTAGGTAACGGTGGCACCGATCGCCAGCACCCAGGCCTTGGGATTGACCCATTGAAAGGCTGCCGCCTGGACAAACGAGAAAGGCTTGCCGGACTTACGAGTGGCCGCGGCAACCGGTGCGGTGGCAATTTGCCAGGCGAGATAGGTCAGGTAGGCGGCACCGGCAAGCTTGAGAACCACATGCAGCACGGGAAAACGCTCGAACAGCGAGGCGATGCCGAGCCCGACAGCAACCACCATGGCGGGGAAGCCGAGGATGATGCCAAAAAAATGCGGCAGGCTGGCGCGTATGCCGTAATTCACACCAGACGCCATAATCATGGCGTTGTTGGGACCGGGTGTGACACATGCCGTAATGGCAAAGGCGATGATTGCCGCGTATTCCATGCGAATTCCAGAGTCGTAACAGATGAGGGGGCTGCGCCAGAAGGGGTCGACAGCGACTGCGAAGCAGGGTGCAAGCGTACCATGCGCCCCGTGTGCTGGAAAAGCAGGAACGGTGAGGATAGTATGCCGCCATGATTGCAGACGCACTGATCCCGATTTTTCTCATTATCCTGCTCGGATTTGCAATCAGACACACAAGCTTGATCGGTGCAGCGGTCTGGCCGGAACTCGAACGACTAACCTATTACTTCTTCTTCCCGGCGCTACTCGTGCTCCGGCTTTCCACTTCGACATTCAATTGGTCGGCATTGCGCGAGAGCGCGGCGGTGATCGGGCTGGCGCTGACGGGCATGACCGTGTTTGTGGTGGTGTTGCGCAAACTCATCACACGGGATCCGGGTTCACTCAGTTCGGTATTTCAGGGCAGCATCCGGTTCAATACCTATATCGGGCTCGCCTGCATCGAGGCGCTTTACGGCGACCGCGGACTGACCACGGCGGCGCTGGCGCTGGCGGTATTCATTCCCCTAGTCAATGTGCTGAGCGTGATCAGCCTCAGCCTGCTCAGTGGCAACGGCGCCAATCGTGGAGCGGCAGCACTCACCGCGACTGTGAGCAATCCTCTGGTGCTGGCCTGCCTGGTGGGCATCGCTATCAGCTATTTCAACGTACGACTGCCACCGCTGGGCGTCGATGTACTGACAATCCTCACCCAGCCGGCGTTGCCGCTGGGCTTGCTGGCGGTCGGTGCCGGCATTCATTTTACCTCGCTCGCCGCACAGAGCTGGCCGCTACTGGTGGCGGTGATGACC
>Ga0222713_10003244_pt1 | contig 16983 bp, 32 predicted proteins | sample C33_649DmetaG_FD_165061 | JGI IMG/M metagenome (GOLD analysis project Ga0222713, IMG submission 165061) | Estuarine water microbial communities from San Francisco Bay, California, United States - C33_649D | ecosystem: Environmental > Aquatic > Marine > Unclassified | place: USA: California...
GTCCATGACACTGAAAATAAGGATTAATTATGGGTATTGAAATTAATGTTCCAATGGAAGAGCTACGCAAGCGCAAGCTCTTTATTGCCGCACCAATGTATGGCGGCCAATGCGCAGGTATGTTTACGCGTTCGATCGCAGATCTCTCGGCACTCTGCACACACTACGGAATCCAAGTCAGATTCTACTTCCTCTTCAACGAATCACTGATTACTCGAGCACGCAACTACTGCGCCGACGAGTTCATGCGTTCAGGCGATACACACTTGATGTTCATCGACTCTGATATTGGATTCAATCCAAATGACGTGATCGCACTACTTGCTTTACAGAATCCAGATCCAGCAGAAGATAACTACGACATTATCGCTGGCCCATATCCGAAGAAGTGTATCAGTTGGGAAAAGATTAAGCTTGCTGTCGATAAGGGTATGGCTGACGAGAATCCAAACGATCTTGAAAAGTTTGTTGGCGATTATGTCTTCAATCCAACAGGTGAAACGCGAGAGATTGCTCTTGGTCAACCAGTCGAAGTGCTTGAATCTGGAACTGGATTCATGATGATTCGCCGTAGTACTTTCGAGAAGTTCCAAGAAACTTATCCTCAGCAATTCTATAAGCCAGATCACGTTCGCACAGAACACTTTGATGGCAGTCGCGAGATCATGGCATACTTCGATACACCGATCGATCATAAGCGTACGAACATCAATGCCGAGCTTGAAGAATACTTGAAAAAGAATCCAAAAGCAAAAGCAAAAGAGATTGTAGATTTTGTCAAAGATCCGAACAATGGTGTAATTAAAGAATATTCGAAGCGTTACCTCTCCGAAGACTACATGTTCTGTCAGTGGGTTCGTAATGCTGGAATGCACGTATGGCTTTGCCCATGGATGGAACTGAAGCACGTTGGTTCGTATGTCTTTGGTGGTTCTCTACCAGATATTGCCCGTATCGGCGCAGCAGCAACTGCAGATCCTGCAGCACTCGGTAAAAACAAATAATGGTGTACAATTAATACAATCGTTGGTATATTGAATATTCCGAACATATGGAGATTTATTATGAAATTAGATAATGATACGTTGCAAGTACTTAAGAACTTCTCGGCTATTAACAAGAACATTATGTTCAAGCCTGGAAATGTGATTCGTACTATTTCGAGTACAAAATCTGTTCTTGCAAAAGCAACAATTAAACAAGACTTCGAGAAGGGTTTTGCTGTATATGACCTCTCACGGTTTATCGGCACTCTCTCCTTGTTTAATGATCCTGAGATTGAAATCAAGGATTCGTACGTTGAACTCATCGAAGGCAACAACAAGTTTCAGTACGCTGTCACTGATCCTTCGCTGATCATCGTTCCTCCTGATCGCGAGATTGAGTTGCCGAACCCTGAAGTCAACTGTTTGATTTCAGAAGAAGCACTCAATCGAGTGATGAAGGCGTTGGCAGTTTCTCAGTTGCCTGAGATTGCCATCGTCGGTAAGAACGGTAAGATCTTGCTTCAAGCAGTCGATACACGTGGAACTAGCAACGATTCGTTTAGCATCGAAGTTGGTGAAACTGAAGCTCGCTTCCGCATGGTATTCCGTTCGGATTGCATGAAGTTGATTCCAGGTTCTTACGACGTATCAATCTCTTCCAAGGGACTTAGCCACTGGAAAGGTGCAACAGTAGAATACTGGATTGCTGTTGAATCCAACTCGGCTTTCGAGGCTTGATTATAATGGGCGGTGTTTCGGCATCGCCCACTTTTTGTGACGGAGATATATTATGCTTGAAGATTTTTTGTGGGTAGAGAAGTATCGCCCAAAGACCGTGTCCGACACTATCCTGACTGACGAACTGAAGAAGACATTTCAACAGTTCGTAGATCAGAAAAACATTCCTAACCTCATTCTCTCTGGTACCGCAGGTGTTGGTAAGACAACTGTGGCAAAAGCCATGTGTGAAGAACTACAATGTGACTACATCGTTATTAACGGTTCGATGAATGGCAACATCGATATGCTGCGTAACGACATCTCACAGTTTGCCAGTTCTGTCTCTCTGATGGGTGGCAGAAAGATGGTAATCCTCGACGAAGCCGACTATCTTAATCCTCAGTCGACTCAACCAGCTTTACGTAACTTTATGGAGGAATTCAGTGCAAATTGTGGATTCATTCTTACTTGTAATTTTGTCGATCGGATTATTGAGCCGCTCCATTCTCGATGCTCGGTTATCAAATTTAAGATTCCTAAGTCGGAACTCCCATCTCTTGCCAAACAATTTATGCAAAGAGTATGTGGAATCCTCGAGACTGAATCGGTTTCTTATGAAAAAGCGGTCGTTGCTGAAGTCATCAAGACACACTTTCCAGATTGGCGGCGTGTTATTAACGAGCTTCAGCGGTATAGCGCTACTGGCAGCATTGACACTGGGATTCTTAGGAATTTCTCGGATTCTGCTCTTGCTAAGCTGATTGGTTATATGAAGGACAAGAACTTCACAGCCGTACGTAAGTGGCTTGGAGAGTCTGACATCGAACCAACAGAATTCTTTCGTGCCTTCTTTGATAAGGCCGAAGATTATATCGGTAAAGGTAGCATGCCTCAACTCGTACTCCATCTTGCAAAGTATCAGTATCAGAATGCATTCGCCGCTGATCCTGAGATTAATCTAATGGCATGTCTCACAGAAATTATGGCCGACTGTGAGTTCTTGTGATCTGGTTCAATCGAAATAAAACATGTGCCGTCTGTGAAGATAAGTATCTGAAGAGCGTGCCATTTCATGAAGTACAAGTAAATACTGATGATGGCATGATTTCTCTTGAGATTTGTGATAAATGCGCAGACTTCTTTGATAAGTCTGCAGATGTGATTATGAAAGGCCGTAAAGATGAAACCGTTCGACTTCGTGACATCGATCAACTCGACCAAGAAGAACCTGATGAAAGGTACGGAGAATGATACCCTTGCCGAGAAGACGTACAGTCCTTGGCTAACAAATAGATCCTTATCTTACTTCGCCGATTCCATTCATGCCGCCAACATGATGAACTGCAACCACAACCTCGACAACAAACTCCAATATTCTTTTTTGATAAATATCATACGACCTAGCAAACGCTTTGCGAAGTGGGTGAAAAAAGAAAAGGATGGAGATCTCGAAGCGGTTGCAGAGTATTACGGTTATAACCGCCGTGCTGCCAAGGCAGCTCTTGATATCCTCTCCTCTGAACATATAAAAATAATAAAGAAAAAGATTCAGAAGGGTGAAACATGAGTGTTTTAGAAAGTTTAATTGAAGTGAGGCTCGGCGAAGAGGATGATTTCCTAAAAGTTCGTGAAACTCTGACTCGTATCGGTGTGGCTTCTCGTAAGGACAAGACTCTTTATCAGTCTTGCCATATCCTACACAAACAAGGCAAATATTATATCGTCCACTTTAAAGAGCTCTTTGCTCTTGACGGTAAACCTTCAGACTTCTCTACAGAAGATAAAGGTCGAAGAAATACGATAGTCAAACTTCTATCTGATTGGGGATTGATCGCAGTCGTTGAGGCTGATAAGATCTTAGAACCTCTGACGCCTCTGAATCAGATTAAAATTCTTCCGTTCAAAGAAAAAGACGAATGGAGCCTTGTGACGAAATATAATATCGGTCGCAAAAAATAAGAGTGTACAAATATTGATAACCATGGTAGAGTGATCTTTCAATTAAAGAAAGAAACTCAATCATGGCTATTTTTTATGACTCAGGTAACGCAAAAAACTCTGACTTCAATCCATCATTTTTAAAACGACTCAATCCCAATTCACAATGGGCTAATCACTCGTATAATCATTTCGTCCTTCAACATATCGCTAAAGCCTCAACTGATTTTCGCGAACGAACCGACGCACGGAATGAGTTAAATATCGCTGAACGGAAAATGAAATTCTGGGAACGTCAACCTGGCTTTTCTGAAACCGACGGTCTTTATTGGCGAAAAGAAATTTACAAATACTAATCAAAAAAACGCGCTTGGATGATTCCGAGTGCGTTTTTTTGTGTACATTATTGTCAAAACATTGTATCCTGGGTATATGATGATGAAAGGAAATATTGACATGCTTACTCTTCGTGATATTGATGCTGCAACCAACTCAAAAGACGGTTCGATTTATTCCGACCTCTATAAAGAAGTATACGGATGCCGTCCTTATAATCCTACCTTTGAGTCGGTCGAAGCATTTGATGCTGACTTCGAAGCGCTCTCGCGTTTGCTTGATAAGGAAATCGAGAGTGAAGCTGAGTATCAACAGATCTACTTCGACAAGTTTGTTGCTCGCGTTGAAGAGACGATGCAAATCGTTCAAGGTACAACTCGCGAGCGTGCGATCGAGATTATCGCCGAAGCCGAAGGCATTCGTCAGCGCGAGTTCGATTTCTATGGCCTCGAGATTCTTGAGCATGAACTTAATCTTAAGTTTGGTTCAATCTCCAAATGGTTATCAGAGTAAAATACCGGTGTACAATAATGCCAAACTATGGTAGAATGATATTATCAGTTGAAAGGAATATATTATGACTCTTACCATTAAACAAATCGAATCCACTTACGCCGTACCTGCCGACGCGACTCGTCAAAACTATTATCCCGTACGTGCCTATTGGGTACCGATTGAACTTCGCGAACAAGTTTTGGCCGCCTATCGCGAAACCAATACTCGTGTCCGTCTTCGCTATCGCGGCCCACGTTCTATTGCAATCGGCCGCGAAATGACTCGTAACGATAAGACTACTTATCTTCGTTCGCGCCATCGTGCGATGCAAGATTGTTTGATTGCCGACGCAACTCATTTTACTGTTTACGACTATACATCGCGATAAGTTGAATATATATTATTAGGAGATTATTTTATGAACGTCGAACTTTTTGCATTTCCTACAATGGAAAATCCGAAGGCGGTCGAAGATACATTTTGCGATCTTCTGAACGCGAAGCGTCGTGGAGAATCGATTCCTGTCGAAGCGCTCGATTGGATGGACACCGCGAATAACTGGTTATTGGAGTCGAAGTAATGCCGAATGAAAATAAAGGTGGAACGTTTGCTCCTGCAGATATGGATTTGTTGAAGCGTGCTCTTCGTTATTATAAAGATATGCTTGTGAGTACCGAAGAAAGCGAACGAAATGCTTCGGCCGAACTCATGAAGGTGGCTAACCTTCTTCATCGAATAGGTCGTATTGCATAAAAGTTAAAGGTCCCGTAGCTCAGCTGGATAGAGCACGAGCCTTCTAAGCTTGGGGCCGCAGGTTCGAATCCTGCCGGGATCACCATTTTGTTGTGTACATTATTTCATTTCTGATGTAAGATGAATCTATAATCAGAAAGGAAACGAAAATGCTCAACTACACTCTCACCATTCGCAACGCTAAAACCAATAAGGTTCTTCGTAAGATTGAGTATAAGAACCACAGCGGTCATGCTATGATGGATGAATGCTTCTACTGGAGACAGCATTATCGGAAGAAAGGAATTGAGGCGATCACCGAATGGTAAGGGGGCATAGTCCAACGGCAGAGACAAAGGACTTAAAATCCTTCCAGTGTGAGTTCGAGTCTCACTGCCCCTACCATTTATTTTTACTTCGATGCGTTTTTTAGTGTACATTTTATCATATCTTTGGTAGTATGAATAATAAGCTAAAGGAAATGGTTATGATGACATATGACAAAATTGTTGCTGACGTTGAAAAACTAATGCGCAAAGCCTGCGAAGAAGCAGCTGCTGATTATGATGAATTTGTAATGAAATTAAACGATGTATTTGATGCTCGGTTTGAAATTGTGGAGATGTGATATGGAAGTTTTTGCATTATTAGGTGGTTGGGAATACGAAGGTTCTACTTTGTTGGGTGTGTACGCTTCTGAAGAAGAACTTCGCTCTGCTCATGATGAGTATACTCGTGACGGCGATCGTTTCATCGATTTTTACTTCATCGAGCGTCGAGTACTTGGCGCTGGTGCAGAAGCAGAGTTTCAAAGCGATCGTCGGTATATCTAAAGAAAAGGATATTATTATGCAAGTTTATGTCGTGAATAATGAATCTCCCCAAGGAGATCACTCGATTGTGGTCGGAATCTACTCGTCTGAAGAGAAGGCGAGCGAGATGATTAGTTTCTTGGAACGCGAGACTCCTGGTTGGTATCCTACCTACTCAGTTGAGGACGTTGATCCAGAAGAACCAATATATTAAAGTTTAATGGACACTTAGCTCAGTAGGTAGAGCAACGGGCTTTTAACCTGTAGGTCCCGGGTTCGAGCCCCGGAGTGTCCACCATTTAAAGGATAGTATTATGCCTTGGTCAGTTGGAGTGTTTAACAACACATTAGAAAACCATATTAGTAAGATCGCACCAAATTATATTCTAGATGTAGGATGTGGTTCTGGTTCATACAGCGATATGTTCAAGCGAGCAGCCCCTCGTGCAGTACTTGAAGCAGTCGAACCCACTGAAAAGTACTGGTCAGCATACAAGTTGCAGGATAAATATCATATTCTTCATAAGATGGAGATTCAAGAGTTTACTAAACAAGATAATAAAACTTATGATCTGATTACTTGTTTCGATGTGCTCGAACATCTGTATCTGAGTGAAGCTATTGATACACTCGAGTGCTTGACGTATTGTTCGCGTAATATTATTATTGCATGGCCTACAAATGTTAATCAAGGAAACCATGAAGGCAATCCTTATGAGAAGCATAAATCTAATATGACGTTATCAGATCTTACACGATTTGATATTACGTACTATCAGAAGATACCACTAGAGCAAAATGCAATGTATCATTATGTGCATATTAAAGGTTTACACGGTGAATATATTTCTCTAATTTAGTTTAATGCCCTTATAGCTCAGTTGGTAGAGCAGTTGATTTGTAATCATCAGGTCCGGCGTTCGAGTCGTCGTGAGGGCACCATTTATTTTTAGCTATGTGCGTTATTTAGTGTACAAATTATGTAAACTGTTGTAGATTGAATAATAAGAAATGGAGATTATAATGACTAATTCTGATTACTTGACGATGGCTGAAACTCGCTTCGCATCGGTTCAACGCTACTTTCCGAACTCTTCTGAGTTCAGCCGCTTGTTTAACATCATCCTTGATATGACAAACAAGATGACACCCGAAGAACGTCAAGCACATAAAGAAAAGACAATGGAAACTCCTGCTACGAAAGCTGCTCGCTTGAAAGAAGAGCAGCGTATCATGAAGCAAATGGAAATGAACAAAGATAGCAACAGCATATAAATAGGATTATATTATGATTAAGAAAGTTGAAATGCATGTCAGTGAACACACTCTCGACGAAGATGGTGGTCCTGGTGCACAGTCGATTGATATCAATCTTTATGTTCAAGCACTCGGTGCAACGCCGGCCGAGAAAGTAGCGATTCGCACTATTATGAATTCGGCTCAGTTGTATATCAATACAGAATTAAAGAATTTAAAATAAAGTTTATTCCCCGATAGCTCAGTGGTAGAGCAGGTGACTGTTAATCACCTGGCCGGTGGTTCGAACCCATCTCGGGGAGCCAGTTTGAGTGTAATGATTACATTCATGAGACCTCGGCAAGTCTGAAACTACCGATCACGTTAATAACAAAAGGTAAAAATATGAAAAAGTATATGTTTCCTCTTGCCGCCGCAGCGGCGTTTGTAACTACACCTGCAATGGCAAATGATTTTGCGGGTGTTCGTGCAGAAGTGACTGCAGGTCTAGACGACGTTACTGGTGGTGTAGATACCACAAAAGTAACGTACGGTGCAGGCATTGGTCTCGATGCTGAGCTATATAAGAACGTTGTAGTTGGTGTAGAAGCCACACTTGACAATGTCTTTGATCGTCGTAATATCGGTGCATCAGCTCGTCTTGGTTATGTAGTTGCTGATAAGGCACTCGTATACGCGAAAGTTGGTTATTCCAACTGGAAGCAGACTACTGCTGCTGAACTCGAAGGTCTCCGTGTAGGAGGCGGCGTTGAAGCCAATCTATTTGGCCCAGTTTATGGCAAAGCAGAATATCGTTACACCGATTTTAATGGTGGCATTGGCCAGCACGGCGGTCTTGTAGGACTCGGTGTAAGGTTCTAATTTAACACATAGAAATCAGTGGAAGAGGATGGAGGTGCACCTCTTGATTCAAGGCACACTATGAGGGTCACTATAACTAGAACCCGAACTGCTGAACCATTGATGAAGCGACAGATCTAAGGAGTGGTACTCTTGCCCAACCAGCAATAGGTCTGTCGCTTCGCTTTATTCATGGAAATTATTATGTGGCGTATTTGGGCAAAAGCCTTAGGTGAGAAAGCAACTCCTTGTGATCGCGAGTCTGATAGAGTCGCTTTGATCCGGACTCTTTTTATCGTACAAGCTGTCATAGCAAACATTTTTCTAATTGCAAATGCAATTCATCATTGGTAGGAGTAAATTATGGTAGAACGTATTAAGATCAAAAGGTTTTGGGATATTGATGAGAATGTAGGTGATGAACTGAAAACTCTTGTTCCAAGTGTAACCTTTAAAACTCGTGTTAGAGATGACTCGATTGGCGGTGACAATCCATATCGCTGGGAAGATGTCACCACGTGGGATCTGTTCGCAGGTAAACGCGTGGTTCTCTTCTCTCTTCCTGGTGCATTCACTCCAACATGCTCGACTTATCAACTTCCTGGTTTCGAAGAGAAGTTTGCTGAGTTTAAATCTCTTGGAATCAAAGATATCTATTGTGTTTCGGTCAACGATGCGTTTGTGATGAATGCATGGGCGAAAGCACAGAAGGTGAAGAAAGTCAAGGTAATTCCTGACGGTTCAGGTATGTTCACTCGTAAGATGGGTATGCTAGTTCATAAGGATAACCTCGGTTTTGGTGAACGCTCATGGCGTTACGCATGTGTCGTCAATAATGGTAAGATTGAGAAATGGTTCGTCGAACCAGGTGCAGAAGATAACTGTCCAGTAGATCCTTATGGTGAAACTGCTCCAGAAAACATCTTAAACTGGTTGAAAGAAAATGGATAATAAGAAAGTCGTTGCTGGAGTTGCAGGAATAGCAGTCGTAGGAATTCTTTCCTATCTCGGCTATCGTGTCGTGAAGGAACTTAACGAACTTGAAATCGATTTCTTCGGAGAGAATATCGAAGAATCATATTATCAGAAGTATCCTCAGAAAAATAACGATACATAACCGCTAATCTTTTCGAAAAAAAACGCATTCGGACTTGTTCTGAGTGCGTTTTTTGGTGTACATTATTATCAAAACAGTGTAAGGTGGAACTATAATAAAGAAGGAAGAAAAAAATGATTAAGGTTTATCAGATCCAGTTGAGCAACGCAGAAATTGATGCGATCAATAACGGCGAAACTAGCGTACGCATCAAGGCTTACTTCGATCGTAGCTTCGAAGGCAAATTTAAAGCTGAAAACTTCCAGTACTACACTCACGTTGCTAACGTTGATACCAACGACATGGAAAATGCCTTCGAAGCGATGAATCTCTGGGAAGAAAGCATATACTTCGAGGATATTTTTAAGCTCGGTCCCTGCTCTTCGATGTCAGTTGGTGATATTCTTGACGTTGACGGTAAACTTTATCGCTGCGCTTCGGCCGGCTTCACGCTTCTTGAAAATTATCAAAAGGATTAATTATGCTTAAACTTTCAAATGACTTAAGTCGGTTTCCAACTCAGCGAGCTGCTTTTGCTCGTCGGAAATCCGAACTCTTTCTCGAAATCATCAAATGGACCGGCACGTCCTGCGTCATTGTGGCTGCAACTTGTCGAGCGTTTGATTTCCATGCGGCAGATCTTCTGATCTCGATTGCTGGTGCTGGCCTTTGGGGTTATGCTGCAATTGCGATGAGAGATAAAGCACTGATTGCTGTGAACGCACTTGTTGTTGGTATTTTAATTGTAGGAGTTGTTGTATGAAGTTTGATCCTGTCCTTGCCCGCCGTCTAAAGAACGTTCTCGTTGCATCTCAGCGTGCAGAGAATCCAGCATTTAAACAAATGTGGGTAAAAAAGTTTGACGAGCTATTCCTGAAAGCTGAATAAACAGCTTAAGCATTTTGAAGATAGTATAAATAATCCTATGGGTTACGATACTATATTTAAACTTATTGGAGATGTCGGATTCCCCATCGCAGCAGCTTTGCTCGGTGGGGTTTTTGTTTACTTTGTTATCAACTACATTCTCGAGAGCGTCGTCAAGGCAATCAGGGGAATGCAGGGTATTATTATGGGGCTTGACAACAGAGTCAAGACAATGAACCATGATATTATTCGCGTTGATGCAGTTGTAAGTTCCGCTCTTGGTCTGAAACCAGATCTCGACAGAATCGCACGAGCAGACGGGAAGAACGATGCTCGGAAAGATTAATGGATCCACAACTCATTGCAGAACTTGTAAAACAATACGGATTTCCAATTGTCGCAGCGGTCGGCATGGGTTATTTTGTGTGGTTCATTTATAAGTTTGTCACAGATAAACTAATGCCATTGATTGGCGAAACCAATGGGATTTTAATTGCTTTGATTGATCGTGTCCGTATGTTGGATAATGATCTTATTCGATTGAACCAGAAGGTGAGTGTTGTATTGCAGATAAAGGAAGATCACAGTGAACATAAATCTAAAGATTGAAATCATTAAGATCTTCTCGCTTGAATTTAGTCTTTCTTCAAACAAAGATATGCCTTTAAAGAAGGAAAAGAAAGATGAAAAAGAGTCTGCTCCTGCTAGCTCTGATACTAAGCAGCCCAGTAAAAGCTGATCCTCTCGTACAACAGTTTAAAAGTCCATCCTTCAATGGATATGGATGGTCGTCACATGTGCAGTCAATCGATGCACAAGAACGTTCTCGTGAGCAGGCAATTAGAGATGCCGAAGCCGCAAAGATTGCTCTTGCAAGAGCTGAAGCTTCAAACACTCCGCTTGCAAAGTTTATGGCGCTGTTTACCTCGCAGGTATATGCTCAGCTAGCCACTCAATTGTCGAACAATCTGTTTGCCGAAGGTTCTGCTCAACAAGGTATGTTTAATCTTGATGGTAATACGATTAGCTATGTAAAGACTGGTACATCTGTGACGTTGACGGTTGTCGACAAATTTGGTAATACGACAGTCGTGACTGTTCCTATCGCAACATTTGCATTTTAAGGAGAAGTCATGAAAAAGCTTTTATTACTTCCATTACTTCTTATTACAACCGCTTGCGCAGGAGGAGTGCATCCTCATCTCAATCAGTCATATCTCGCAAGAGAAGATGCTGAGGTAGAAAGATTTGCAAATCCTAAGTTGTTCAGAACTCTACCAGAACTTGATGGTCAGGTAATTCCGATTGCCATCTACTCGTTCACAGATAGAACAGGACAACGTAAACCTTCTGCTACTCAAGCCAGCTTCTCGACAGCCGTCACACAAGGCGCAGACGCTTATGTTATCAAAACATTGGCAGATGCTGGCGATGGCAAATGGTTTAAACCAGTCGAGCGCGTCGGCATTGATTCTTTGATCAAAGAACGTCAGCTCGTAAGACAGATGAGAGAGCAACAACTCGGAGAAGGCGCCGAGCCGCTTCCTCCTTTGATGGTTGCAGGTATCATCCTTGAAGGCGGTATTATTGACTATAGTTCAAATACTAAAACTGGTGGTAACGGAGCAAGATTCCTTGGAATCGGTCCTTATCAACAGTATTCAGAAGATCAAGTTACTATTAGTATGCGACTCGTTTCGGTTCAGACAGGTGAAGTTTTAACTTCTGTCACCGTTGAGAAAAATCTACTCTCTACATCCGAGGGAATTACAGCATTTAAGTTTTTCGATATGGGAACAAAGGCTTTTGAATTTGATGGACAACAAACATCAAATGAAGCTGGTAGTTATGCGATCCGTTCAGCCATAGAAACGGCCGTCGTGGAATTAATCAAGGATGGTGAACGTAAAGGTCTATGGAGATTTAAGCAAAAGGAAACAACAAATGAAGGTAATTAAATCTTTATTGGTTGGAGCTGCTCTTCTTTATGGAACATCAGTGACTGCACAAACCGTGCTACCGACAGCCCCAACTCCACCAGCAATTGTAACTACATCACCAAATGAGGTGACTGCAGCTGCAGTAGCTACAACAAACAAAGTATATATCGATCAAGAAGGCGGTAATGTAGATGTTAACGTTGTTCAAACTGGTACTGCTAATATCATTGGCGACAATGATGATCCTATCTATTTACGAGGTGATAATCAAAGTGTCATCGCTATTCAAACCGGTAACGGAAACCAACTCTATATGGGCTTGGTCTCCGCTACAGGAGCACCAGGAATCGCAACAGTAACAGTTCGCCAGATCGGCAATCTGAATACTGCAGACATCCGTTGCGGCACGCTGCAATCTGATGCTATTTGTAATCAGTTTGACTTGAATGCCAGATTTACAGGCGATTCAAACTCGCTCGTATTTCATGGTTCAGGCGAAAACATTCGTAACTCGATGGATATCACCGGTGATAACAATGCATTCAACATCGATGCACTCTCACCTAACGCGACGCAAACCATTCTCGTGACTGGTGATTACAATGACTTCGACGTGACACAGACAGGTCTTGGAGGTACGTTTGGCCATTCGCTGTATGTAAACCTCACAGGTACACTGAACACCATTACAACCCAACAGTACGGAGCTTCTGAAACCGTAATCAATATTAACTCGGCGGGTTCAAATGGTACGTTTAATATTAAAACTGGCCATTAATGCACTCTTTCTGATATCGGTTCCCGCCTTTGCAGGTGTGGGATCGATATCAGAGTTTCAGGGTGGAGGTTCTGTAAAGCGGGGTGCAAAGACTGCACCTGCTGCTAAAGGCTCGAGTATCGAAAAGAACGATACGGTATCGACCAACTCTCAAGGTAGATTTAAGATTCGATTCGTCGATGCCACCACAGTGAACATCACACAGAATTCAAGGTTGGTTATCGACGATTTCGTCTATGATGGAAATAATAAGAGTAAAGGCAAGATTGGACTGAAGCTCGCTTTAGGAACGGCAAGATATACTTCTGGTGCGATTGCTCATAATAATGCTCGCGGTGTTGGTATACGTACACCGACTGCAACGATTGCGGTAAGAGGCACAGACTTTGTCATGTCTGTCGATGAAGCAGGCAGATCGACTGTCGTTCTTGTTCCTGAATGCTACAACGATAAAGATATCACAAAGATTAACTTCGAATGCCCTTCAGGAGCTATCGACGTGATCACTGCTGCAGGCATAGTGACTCTGACTCAACCATTCCAAGCAACGATGGTCGAGAATTCTTATGCTCCTCCTGCGCCGCCTGTTGTCATTAATCCTTCGATGAAGGGTATGGATAACAATATTCAGATCTCTCCTCTCGAAACGGATGACGGTCAATCACTCATCACTGCTGCTCGCGAAGCTCTCAAGAAGTTTGTCAATCCTGCAAAAGCGGCATCTGACGACAATCAAGATCCAAATACTGGAGGAGATGGCGTAGAAGAAGTTGCAGTCGCCACACTTCGTTTGCCTACTCAAGATGAACTTCAAGACATCTATGCAGAATATAATTCTGGCGCAAGACCAACAGAAACTATCTACACGAATGTATCTCCTATTTTCAAGAAGTCCTTGCAAGTCGGTTGGTTTTATGCTAGATTATCAGAAGATAAAAATCAGGCTGTTGTAATATGGTTACCGAAAGACACAGAAGTGCAAGTTGTTTCTTCTCAGAATAACATTGTCGACGCATACAATTTTATGGATGATAAATGGACTACGACTGGCACAGGTAGACCGCAAGGAAATATTACCGTGATACAAGAGTCAGGTGCAAGATGATGAGATGGATCTTCACACTACTACTGTTAACGTTCAGCGTGCAGTTAAATGCACAGACGCCTTCGAACTATGGTTTCGAAGATGGAAATTATGCCGGTTGGACGGTGTCGAACGGATCTACTGCACTTCGTACTTCATGGAGTGATAGCGGTAGCGGCGTACAAGTGACGACTGGTATGCAGAACTATTGCCCAGGCGGTGGTAAGTGTTGGACGATTACTCCGTATGGATCGTATATGCTCTCGGTTCAAGCAGGAGGAAATTCTCCTCAATTCAATGCTGCGATGACGACTCTCGGTCTTGCCTCTTCAGACATCACATCTATTCGTAATACGATCTATTCGAACGGATCGATGAATCCTACAAACGCTTCTTCGGTCAGTCGAACGGTATTCTTGCAGGCAGGAATTACATACTCGTTTGGTTGGCAGTATCTGTCGACAGACTATGTTCCGTATAACGATGGTTCTTTGATCACGTTAACTGGTGGACCAGGAACGCCAACACTCAACGGTCAAACACAAAACTTTGCGCTATTAGGTTTTACGAATCCTGGAACAGGCAACTATTCGACTAACTCTTATGGTGCTACTGGCTGGCAAGTTGCAGTGTTCACAGTTCCTGCAGATGGTAACTATATGCTTGGCTTCTCGTCTTTCAACCTCGGTGATACTGCACTTTCACCTATCTTGTTCATCGATCAGTTGCAAGGAACTACGTCATTGAATGGAGCCACGTTTGCTCCTGTTGCGCCGAACGAAGGATCTTCGGCGCCGACTGCTCCACCTCCGCCTCCTGCAGAACCAACATATCCAACTACATCAATTGCCACCAATCAAACTATCAAGCTCGGTCAGACGAATGCCATTACGAGCAACTCGATTTACATTCAAAACATTGGTGATAATAACACCGTCAACATCGAACAGTTCTCGAGGTTTAACGCTATCAGAGGCGTGAATGGTTCTCAATCGATGTTGATCAACGGTAGCAATAACGCTATTACTATCAATCAAGGCACTGCAGCGGCAGCTCTTGGAAACAATCTTGCCGAAGTCTCTGTGACAGGAAACAATAATACCGTATCTCTAACTCAACAATATAATGGCAAGTATGCAGAGTTGGTAATGAATGGAACAGGAAATCAACTGACTGCTCAGCAAAAAGATGCTGGTGGAAAGTCTGCGTTCTTCAACATCTTAGGCAACTCGAATGTGATCACGACTCTTCAACAAGGAACTGGCAATCATTTCCTTGATATCAGCGCTCCGTATGGAGCATTGAATGCAAACATCACTCAATCTGGTGCTGCGCAGAAGCTGTTTAAACTAATAATAAATAATCCTGGAATTGGAGTCACTGTATCGCAAACTGCTGCGAGTACTACTGACTCAGTCTTAATGTCAATCACATGTACGACCGGACCTTGTAATGGATATACTTACACAAAAAATTAAAAAGATTCTATTGAGCCCATGGCTTGCTCTTTTTACATTTGCACTATTACTTACTTTTAAATTACAAGATCCGTATTTAGTTGAAGCGACTCGTCTTAAATTCTATGACTATATCATGCTTGATAAAGCAAAACAATCTGAGCAGATTGTAGTCATTAATTTAGGGGAGAAATCAATTGAAAAATATGGCCAGTGGCCTTTCCCGCGCGAAGTCCACGCTAAAATTTTGGATGATGTCTATAGCAGAGGGGCTGCTCTTGTTGGCAGCACTATACTTATGCCTGAGCCTGATCGGATGGGTACTGATAGAGTTCTTGCGAGTAGCTTAAACAAATATCCAGTCGTTCTCAGTCAGACTGTGAGTGATTCTTGCTCTCGGGCAAGTGCGACAATTCGGAGAACAGGCGTTGCCGTAATCGGCGATGGAGAAGCAACTGAATTTCTTCCTCAATACCCATGCGTTCTAAGGAATGTCTCAATTCTTCAAGAAGCCGCAGCCGGTGTTGGGATAACGTCAACCCTACCTGAGAGTGATGGGGTTGTAAGGCGAGTTCCTCTTCTATCTGAATCATCAGGCGAATACTATCCCGCATTTGCTCTAGAGCTGTTGCGTGTAGCGGCAGGAGACTCTTCGTATCAAGCCAAGATAAATCAGACTGGGGTTGAAGCATTACGAATTCCTTCTTTTGAAACAATTAAAACAGACGAATATGGAAGAGTGTTCATCAATCCGAACTATCGATTCCATTCATACGAAATTGGTGCGAGTCCTTTGCCTGATCTGACAGGTAAAATCGTGATTCTCGGCGTGACTGCAGCTGGAGTAAGTAATCCCGTAGCGACTCCGTCAGGTGCGCAGCATCCCCATCAGCTCCAGGCGAGTATTCTTGAAACTCTGATAAATGGAGATTCTGTTTCGATTCCGAATTGGACTCAGCTTGTAGATTTGGTTGCTCTACTTGTTTTAGCTCTGTCATTGATCATTATCTCTCGATTAAAATACTCTATCGTCTGGATAGGTTTGATTCTAGGTGGATACCTTTATTTACCTATATATTTATTTGCAAGTAAAGGAATCTTGTTAGATGTGACGTTTAATGTCATCGCAGTAGCTATCATCTATATGCATATCTATACTGTGAAGTTTATCAGTGAGTATATGCAGAAGCAACAGATTAAAAAACAGTTTGGAACATATCTGAGTCCAGATCTAGTTGCGAGATTGCAAAGACAACCTGATCTCTTGAAACTCGGAGGAGAATCAAGAGAGCTTTCGATTATGTTTACTGACGTTCGTGGCTTTACTACAATCTCTGAACACTACGGTGAAGATGTACAAGGCTTGACTTCAATCATGAATCGTTACATGACGGTCATGACAAGAGCGATTCTAGAAAATAACGGGACATTAGATAAGTATATCGGTGATGCACAAATGGCATTCTGGAATGCGCCACTCGATAACAAACAGCATGCATTAGATGCAGTGAGAACGTCGTTTCAGATGCTAAAAGACCTGGAGATATTTAATGAAGAAGTTGAAAGAGAAGGCATACCCGCTTTTGGGATGGGTCTTGGTATTAACACTGCCACTGTGGTTGTTGGCAATATGGGCAGTACTCAG
>Ga0222713_10003246_pt1 | contig 16979 bp, 9 predicted proteins | sample C33_649DmetaG_FD_165061 | JGI IMG/M metagenome (GOLD analysis project Ga0222713, IMG submission 165061) | Estuarine water microbial communities from San Francisco Bay, California, United States - C33_649D | ecosystem: Environmental > Aquatic > Marine > Unclassified | place: USA: California...
GATGATGGACGAAGACGATTACAGAAAAGGAACGCGCGCGGTGAAAGAGGTGGAAAGGAGAGGGAAGAGGTGGGGAAGAGGCACTCGCTCGAGCGCGCGCGAGCGAACGCTCGAGAGCGAGAGACGCGAGAGATGACGTTTACGCCGCGCGTGCGCGCGGCGAAGGGCGGAGGTCGCGGGAAAGAGAGGTTAGTTGATCTCGCGAAGCCGCGAACGGAGACGTGGGCGCGCGCGGCGGCGCTAAAGGCGGCGAAGGAGGCGGAGGCGTTCGCGGAGCACTGCACGTTTGCGCCAAAGACGGGACGACGGCCCAAGGAAACGGATGAAGCGCCGGCGAGCGAGCGATTGTTGGCGTACGCGGAGAAGCGCGCGGAGAGACTCGAGCGGGCACAAGCGCGCGTCGTCGCGCTCGAGATGGAAGACCTCACGTTTCAGCCGAAGACATTGGTTAAGTCGCGGATGAGCGCGGGCGAGCCCGCGGCGCCGTTGCACGAACGAGTGAACGACGTTTTGCAAAGCAAACAAGACGCCGTGCGGAAAGCCGAAGCGAAAGTCGCGGAGGAGCTCAGCGCCAAATACACGTTCAAGCCAGAAATCAATCCAACGAGCGCGGCGTTGGCGAGACAACGCGCAGAATCAGACCAGGCCTCGGGGGGCGACGGCGTCCCGTCGAGGCGCCGCGCTCGGGTGGCGCCGCGCGACGACGATGAGGAGCTCACGTTCGCGCCGAAAATCGCGCCAAACAGCGAACGGGTGTTCGAGCGACTCGCGCGTCAAGGTAAAGTTGGCGCAGGATTTCTTGAACGACAGCGCGAATACGTCGAGAAATGTCACCGACGAATCGAAGAGCAGCGGGCGCAAGAGGACGATGAGTGTACGTTTACTCCAGACACTGGCAGCGCGGCGAATATTTTGCGTAAAAGCAAGCACGTGCGCGAGCTGCTTGAGAAGCCTGATGAGCGCGCGGCGCGATTAGCGTTTACCGATGCCGAGCGAAAGCGCATGACGCAGCGCGTGCTGGAATACCGGCACTACGAGCAGTTCACGCACGAGCCCGAGTTGAATGAAAAGTCGCGCAAGCTCGCGCCGATTGGTACCTCGCTCGACGACTTGGTGCACGACGAGCGTCGCGATTTGGCGATGAAGCGCGCGCAGGCGCAGCTCGAGCGCGAGTTCAGGGAAGAGTATACGTTCGCGCCGAACTTGGATCGCTCGATCGAGGCGCGACGAGCGCGAAGCCAGGGCACGTTTGCCATGGATTACGGACTAGGCGGGGACGTCTTGAGCGCGCGCATCGAGGCTTACCAGCGAGAAAAGGAAGAGGCGCTCGAAACTTTACGCAAACGTTCGGCCAACCGCGAGATGGAGGAGTGTACGTTCGAGCCAATAACGTCAGCGCAAGCGCCGCGCTCGATGCGTGCGCCTTCGAACGCCAAAATCAAAGGTCTGGATGTTTTTTTGGAAAAGCAATCCAAGGCGCGGCAGTTGGAAGCCGAAAAGCGCGAGCGCTACGCCAAAGTGTTCCTCGAAGATTTGGACGATTTCGATCGCAAGGGATGGCGTACGATCCCCGAGCCGTTCGCCGTTGCCGAGAATGTGGACGAAAAAGCCGAAGTTCGGCATCAAATGCTCGCCGAAGCGCGCTTGGCGCGCCAGCTCGAGGAGTGTACGTTTGCACCAAAGACAAACGTAGCGTCGTGACGCGCGGGAGCCACCGCCACCGCGTTTCGCGCCCTAGTGCATTAGAACATAGCGTGCGCACGTTATAGAACGTGAGCATACAATCAACACTCTAGAGACTACCCACAAACCTAAAACTCTACGGACTACGGCTCTCTACTCGGCGATGGAAATCCCGGCGTACCGCCCGTTCCCGATCTGCTTCTGCTTCATCGCATCGTCCCCGACGTCTTCGCGCACCCAAATCTGTAACGGCCTCATGAATTTGGTCCCTCGCCCACTCGCTTCATTCACCACTCTCAAGAACCTCACCCGTCGCTCGGCGCGTTCCACCGTCGCCCACGGCTCCTCCCTCGTCCCCAACCAATCGTCGCTCCCGTTAAACCTATTCACGAACCACTCGTACGCGATCGCCAGGGCATCATCCGTATCCACTCTCAGTGACGCTCGTCGCAATTCGAACGACAACTCCGCGCACTCCTCCACGGTGGCGTTCCCGCACGTCGCCGCGCTCGCCGTCCCGCACGCGCTCGCGCTCGAGCTCGCCTCCGCCCGCGCGTCGTACCTCTCCCCGTCGTACGTCTCGCTTCCGTCGTAAATCGTCGTCGAATACTCGATCGACGACGGTGTGCAATACCACCCGTACGGCGTCACGAAGCACGTTTCGCGCTCGTTCGGGGTGAATGATGTGATCGTAAACGCGCGTTCGTCTTCGGTCGTCGACGCGAGCGCGAGCGACGCGCGCGAGACCACGGTGAAAGCGACGAAGGCGAACGCGAGACGCGCGCGCGCGAGGCGAACGCGAACGGTGAACGCGCGCATTCGATGCGTCGCCTTCGTGCGATGCGCGGTCGCGATGGGCGTTGAGAAATGTCGTTTGGGACGCTCGAAGCGCGCGAGCTCGGCGAGGCGAGGCGGACGCGAACGAGCGAACGATGAAACAACGATCGAGGTGAGCGCGATTTTGCGTGACACACGCGATACACATGACTATTCTACCTACTGCTACTCGCACGCGCGTGAAGTCGCGAGCTGTACGCGGTGACGTTGACGTCGGCGAGCGCGAGCGTCATTGCGGCACCGCCGGCGTTAACGTTCGCGCGGCGTCGAGCGCGATGCGCGCGATGACGTCGATATCGCGTTCATCCACGCTCGGCATCGTCGCGCCGTGTGCGCCACACGTAAAGCTCGCGCACGCGACGCCGCGCGCGATGGCGGCGAGCGGGGAGACGCCGAGCGCGAGCGCGGCGACGGCGCCGGCGACTAAAGCGTCGCCCGCGCCGACGACGGAAACAATCTCGCGACAAGGTGCGGCGGGAATGTGCACGTGCGTCGCACGCGAGACAATACCATCGGGCGACGCGGTGGACACCACGCAACCGAGCTCGCCGAGGGTGAGGACGACGCAGCCGCAACCCGCGGCGAGAACGGTGGAGACGTCGCTCGCTAAATAATCGAGCGCCTCGCTCGCGCTTTGAAACTCCATCGACGGGTTGAAAGGACACGGGGACATGGGCGAACCTTGCGCCCAAGTACGCCTGATCGCGTTCGCCATCTCGCGCAACTCAGCGGCGTTCGGCGACGCGTACGCGACGCTCGACATCGGTCGCGCTCCGCCGAACGCGAGCGCGATTCGCTTCGACTTCTCCACCGACACCGGCTCGTACCACACGCGCTTACCTCCCTCTTCGCACATCTTGCACACTTCCGCTATGGCTTCGGGGGTCAAATTCGCATCGACGACCACGAAAGCCGCTCGCCTCGCCGCGTCCTCGAACGCCCGCGCTCGCTCCGGCGTAAACTCCTTCTCCACGATCGCGCAATCCGCGATCGCGCTCGCGATTTCCCCATCATCACCCATCACGCACACCACGTGCGCCGTTCGCGCGTTCGGCGCGATCGCTATCGTCCCTTTCATCGCGAGCGCGACGCTCGCCCACTCTTTCGCGAACGCTCGCCCGCTCGCGTCGTCGCCGACGACGCTCACCAACGCGACGTCCATCTCCACCCCGGCGCGCGCGATCACCGTCGCGCATCCGCGCGCGATGTTATACCCCACGCCGCCAAAAGTGATGTTCACCACGCCCGGGGTCGTCGTGCCTCGCGCGAGCGCCGCGCGCGCGCCGCTCCTGGCGTGCGCGTCCATCACGCACGCCCCGAACACCGCCACCGCGATCGTTCGCGCGCGAACGTCGACGTGCGCGCGAACGACGCGCACGCGACGATCGACATCGAGCGATCGCATCGACCAGACGTGCGCGCGATGCGATGACGACGTCGAAAAAAAGTTGAGCTCGATTAATTAAAAAGTTGAGCTCGATTAATTAAAAAAGTTGAGCTCAAAAAAAAAAGATGAGCTCAAAAAAAAAGATGCGCGGTCATCGTCGGTCATCCGTCGACGCGTCGTCCACGGAGAAGTGAAGTCGGTGGACGACAAAACACGGAACCACGTCGCGCGATGACGACGAAACGGTCGCGAGCGCGAGGTCGCGCCGGGGCGAACTTCGTGTCGCGCGTCATCTTTCACTGGGTCACCCCGTTCTTACGCCGAGGGAAAGACGCGAGCGATGGGAAAGGTGGGAAGGTCGAGGTTAGCGATCTGTTACCGCCCCCGGAGGCGTTCGTGGCGAAGAATAACTCGCGAGCGTTCGAAACGCACGTCGCGGATGCGCTGGAAGGCGTGCGCGCGAGGGCGCGCGCGGCGGAGGAAGACGCGAGAGCGGGGAGAAAAGTGAAGAAGGCGCCGTTTTTGCCGGCGTTGTGGAATCCGCTGTGGCGCTCGTTCGGTTCGATCGTCCTGAAAGGGTCGGCATTTAAGCTGGTGAATGATTTAGTGCAGTTCTTGCCTCCGGTGGTGCTTTCGGGGTTTTTGCGGTACGTCGCGGGGAAGAGGAATTTTATGAATGACGCGTTTGGGGCGCACGTGAGCGATACGTCCATTGGCGTGATGTATTGCGCGCTGATGTTTTTCCTAGCGATTTTTCGCACGCTGTGCGAGCAAACGTATTTTTACTATGCTCAGGCCTCGGGGATTTGTATGCGCGGCGCGCTGTCGACGTGCGTGTATCGTAAGACGATGCGGCTGTCCAGCGCGGGACGCGCGGGGAGCACGACGGGGGAAGTTCTGAATCACATGCAGCTCGACGCCATGCGCGTTGGAGATTTGATGCTTTTCATCAACGTCTTGTGGAGCGGGATACTGCAGCTCACCGGGTACATGGCGCTGCTGTACATTTACATCGGGTGGAGCGTGTTCGGTGGGCTCGCCATCATGCTCGCTTTGATTCCTCTGCAAAAGTACTTTTACGGGTTGACGTTTGCGTATCGCAAGGAACAAACGAAAGAGACGGATAAACGGGTTAAATTAGAAAACGAAGGACTGAGCGGGATCAAAATCTTGAAGCTCAACGCGTGGGAGGCGTCTTTGCAAAACGAGGTGAGCGAAGTGCGACGACGCGAAATGATTCACGCGACGCAAGTCGCCAACGTCAGCGCATTGAACACCGCCATCATGATGGCCGGTCCAACTCTCGTCTCCGTCGTCGTCTTCGCGCTTTACTCCGGGGTGATGAACAAGCAAATGACCGCCGACGTCGTGTTTCCGGCGTTGACTCTGTTTTCTCTCCTTCGCTTTCCGGTGATGTTTTATCCTCGATGCTTGGCGTTGTGCGCCGACGCGGTTGTGTCTTTGGATCGTTTGCAGAAGTATTTTTTACTCCCCGAAGCGTCAGCGGTGACGGTAGAACGTGAGTTTGTTCGTAAGGATTCTTTGGATGAAGTCGCGGACCCGAGCGCCCAGGAGAAGAAAAAGAAAGGCGAAGTCATCGCGAGCATAAAGAACGGAAGCTTTTACTGGTCCGATCCGAACGCCGCGTCGAAAAAGCCCGATAACAAAAATACGGGAAAAGGTAAGAAGGCGGACAAAGCCAAAAAAGCAGACAAAATCAAGAAGCCGGATGAAGGCGCCAAGTCAGAGGAAGGCAAGAAGCCAGACGAGAACGCAGTGAAGGAAGGGAGCGAAAAAGACGTTGCACCGGCGGTGAAGAAAGGTCCATTCCTACAAGGTATCGATCTAGAGCTCAGACGCGGCGAGCTGACCATCGTAGTCGGCGCCGTCGGCGCCGGTAAAACGGCACTGATCTCTGCATTATTAGGCGAGTTGGTTGCTGCCGAGGGCGTGGAACTCAATGTCGACGCCACCGTGTCGTATGTTGCGCAAACCGCTTGGGTGCAGTCCATGTCGCTGAGGGAAAATGTCATTTTTGGGAGACCATTCGACGAGGACAGTTACCATCAAGCCCTTGAGGCGGCATGCATGGAAAAAGACATAGCCCTTTTGCCGAACGGTGATGACACACAGATCGGCGAAAAGGGCATCACGCTCAGTGGGGGTCAAAAACAACGCACTGCAATCGCGCGCGCGGTGTACGCAAACGCCGAGTTGGCCATCCTGGACGACCCGTTGTCCGCGCTCGATGCGCACGTCGCCAAAGATGTCTTTAAAAAATGTATCAGAGGCGTTTTGCGTGGTAGTGCCGTGCTCCTCGTCACGCACCAGCTGCAATTCGCCGAGTTTGCTGATAACATCCTCGTCATGAAGGATGGTCGTGTGGTGGAATCTGGAAAATACGCAAAATTGATGGAGACGGGTCCATCGTTCCAAGCGATGATGAAATCATACCGCGGTACGCAAAAAGAGGAGGCCGCCAAGGAAGAAGAGCTTGTCGACACCTCAGTGAGCGAGGGTATGAAAGCCACGATGGCGACACAGACGTCAAAAGCTCTGTTGAATCTTGAAAAGCGCGAGGAGGGCTCAGTGCAGCTTAAAGTTTACAAGGCGTACATTCACGCCATGGGCCACGGGACGTGGACGTTTACAATCCTTATCTTTCTCACGGTTCTAGAACGCGCAATTAGCGTCTTTACGAATGTCTGGCTCGCGTACTGGTCGGCAGGTAAGTGGAACTTGGGTCAGACGGTGTATCTCAGCACGTACACCGCTATCGGTGTCGTTTCCGCCGTCGTCGCGTGGGGCCGGACGTTCGCATGGTGCATCGCGGCGCTCACCGCCGCCACTACGCTACACTTTCACTTATTGGATGCCGTGATGAGCACGCGCCTAAGTTTCTTTGACACCACTCCACTCGGGCGTATCATTCAAAGATTCAGTAAGGACACCAACGCTTTGGACAACATCCTTGGTCAATCGATATCGAGCGTGGCATCGTTTGGTTTGCTCTTACTCGGCACTCTCGTCGTCATGGGATGGGTCATGCCGATTCTATTTCCGTTCTTCATACCGATTTTTGGTGTTTACTATTACGTTCAACACTACTATCGCCCTGGTTATCGTGAGGCGAAGCGTTTGGAGGCCATCACTGGCTCTCCGGTGTTTGCGCACTTTGGCGAAACGCTCGGTGGCTTGAGCACGATTCGGGCGTTCGGTCACCAGCGGCGATTCATCACCGAGAACGAGCGTAGAATCGGAATCAACCAAACAGCCGATTACACTCAAAAGTGTGGATGTGAGCGCTGGCTGCCCGTTCGTTTGGAATCGATCGGGAACACGATGACACTCGTCGTCGCCGGCATCGCAGTGTACGAACGCCACAGGCTCTCACCCGCGCTCATCGGTCTGGCTTTAACATACGCTATCGACATAACCGGTGTTTTGTCTTGGGTCATTCGCATCGTGTCCGAGCTTGAATCGCAAATGGTGAGCGTCGAACGCGTGTACGAGTACACAAAGTTGGAGTCAGAGGAATCCACTGGCGCACTGGCGAGGCACGGCGTCATAGAGGAGCCGCCTAAGGATTGGCCCTCGTGCGGCGCTTTGAGAATCGAAAAGCTGGAGATGCGCTACCGACCTGAGCTTCCGCTCGTGCTCAAAGGCGTTTCCTTCCAGGTTGAGGCTGGGGAGAAGATCGGAATCTGCGGGCGAACGGGTAGCGGTAAGAGTTCGTTGCTCATAGCGTTGTGGCGTTTATGCGAAGCGTCGGATGGCTCCATTTGGATCGATGGGATCGACATTTCGACCATCGCCCTCAAAAGGCTGCGTTCGGCGATTACTTGCATTCCCCAAGATCCAGTGCTATTCAGCGGCACCATTCGGTACAATCTTGACCCATTCAACCAATTCACCGACGAGCGATTGTGGTTCGCGTTAGAACACGTCAAATGCAAGGATTTCATTACCGAACAAGGCTTGGGCCTCGACGCACCTGTGCAAGAGTACGGATCCAACTACTCCGCGGGACAGCGTCAAATGCTGTGCCTCGCGCGAGCGCTGCTGAGAGACACGAAGATTGTGTGCCTTGACGAGGCGACGGCGAGCGTGGACACGGAGACGGATAACAACATGCAAAAAGTCATCGCGGAGGAATTCCATTCGCGCACAATTCTTACTATCGCCCACAGAATCAACACTATCATCGAGAATCACAAAGTGGTGTGCCTCGAAGCCGGTAAACTTGTCGCCATGGACTCCCCGGCGGCTATGTTGGCCGATCCCAAATCGGTGTTTTCGCAACTCGTCGCCGAAACCGGCGAAGCGTCGGCGAGAAACTTAAAGGAGCGCGCCGATGCAGCCGCGGAAGCGCGATCGCGCACCAGTCGCGATATTCAGCGAGCGAAACTAGATTCGAACATATTCTAGAATTTATTCATGTCATACAGACAACATTTTTTCCTCCTCGCGACGTCTCCTCCGACGTCCTCACTTCGCGCCATGTCAACCCGAATTCTCGCGCGTCAACTCGCGCGCCGCGCCTCTCCTCGCGCGCCGCGGCGTTTGATAGCATCCACGTCCACGTCATACATGAACGAGGACGACGCCGAGGGGTCACGCGCGATTGAACTCATCGAAGCCAGCTTGGTGCGTCTCTGGCGTCCGCGCGTCGCGTCTTCAACTTCGGACTGATATCGATCTCGCCCGTTCATCGCAGGATAAAACCAAAGCCGCGCACCAGAAAACAGACGAAGCGCACATCCGTCGAGCGCTACTCACGACGCGGTCGGAATCTTTGAGCTTATACCGCGCGGTGATCCGCGCGTCGGTGTTCTTCGTGTGGCGCGACGACCGCGGTCGCGTATGGCGCGACGTCATTCGCGACAGCGCGCGCCAGGAATTCGACGTCGGGCGCCACGAGCGCGATCCCGAGATGGTGAATCGCATGTTACTCACCGGGCGCGATGCCCTCGATCGCACGGTGGGAAAGTTTTTAGAGCGACGAGCGACGATTCAAAAAGAAGAGGACCGCTCGCGAGACGCCGGACGCGACCGCGCCGGTGCGCGCGCGAGCGACCTCCGCGATCCGCCTCTCACCTAGCTCACCATTCGCCTTTCGTCCTCATCACCCGTCGTAGTTCCTTAGCGCGTTGTTACGCGCGCGTTCGTTCGCGCGTCGCTCATCCGTCGTCGCCCGCCGCCTCTAAATTTAGCTCGCGCTCGCCCGTCGCGCCTTCATTCCACGACCTCGCATTCCGCGTTCGCGTGTCGACGTCGTCTCGCCGTCCTCGTTCGTTCAACCTGGCGCGAACGAACGCGATCGACGCCGTCGTTGCGCATCTCACGCCGATCATTCGTCCCTCTCCATTCGTCGCGATGGATGAGCGGAAGATGAACCGTCACCTGCACGCGCGCATGCGCGCGCTCCGCGACGACGTTCGCTCGTGCGCTGTCGACGCAAAATCGCGCGGGATCGACGTCGTCGTCGACATCGAACGCGCGCGCGCGTGCGCGGCGTTGTACGACGCGTACAAGGAACGAATTCTGTTGGACGCGCGCGAGGCGAGCGCGCTCGGACGCGCGCGCGTTCGCGCCTCCGTCGTCGCGTTGACATCCAACGTCCGCGCGTTCGCGAAGGCGCTCACCGCGTTTCCATCGAACGCATCGAGCGAGAAATCAATCGACAAGGTGTGGAATTTCCCAATGAGCGCTCATTCGAACGAGGACGAACGAGTGGCGATGAAGCTCGCGTTCGCGCGCGCCGTCGAACGCGGCGTCGCGACGCGACGCGAGCGCGCAGACGCAAATGTCGCCCGCGAGCGCGCCGCGCGTGAGGACGCCGAGGAGAATTCCCTCGTGACTTCACGACGTCTTCTGCCGGCGTCGCGCTCACCGTCGCGCGCGTTGCTCTACGCGTGCGATGAGTTAGCGTTCCCGCGACGATGCGCGACGCAGTGCGCGCTTCTGCGCGCCATCGCCGACGACGAGCGATTGCGATTCAACGCCGAGTTTCTTCGCTTGTCGACGAATCGCGATGAAATCATCGATCGCGTGCGCGCGATCGATCGACGTCTCAAGCACATTGACAAAACAGTGGACGACGACGTCTCTATCGACGCGTCGGCGTCCGCGTCGGTCGCGCGCGCGCGCCGAAGCACCGAATGCGACTCCAGCGATGACGACGGCGTGCGACTGGAGAGATTTCTAAAACGCGACTGCGATGACGTCGTCGATGACGACGCCGGGCGTTCGCACGAGGGGGGACGTGCGAATGATTCACGAATGGGCGACGCGCGAACGATTCTTCGCCGCATGATGGGCGACGACGTCGTGAACGACGACGGCGACGTCGACGTCGAACAAAGCGATCAAGCGCGAATTGACGACCAAAGCGAGTGCGACAGAAGTGAACGATTCGGAATGACATCGGCGACGGGCGATGGAGACGGCGACGCGGGTGACGCGCGCGCGCGCGCGGCGACGCCGCGCGATCGGAGCGCTCGAGACGCGCCAAGAATTGGATCGCGGAATGAAGCGAGGAAGTTGAATCAAGAAGCGAGTGAGTTAGTGCAAGCGTTCGATGCTCGCGTGCGCGCGCTCGCGGGAGAAAGACGACGAGTGGAGTTGGAGACGACGGCGTTGGACGCGCTTCGCGCGCGACTGGCGAAGCGCTTACGCGAACGCCACGAGGCGGGTGATTTCGAGTCGTCGCGCGAGAGTGATGACGGCGACGGCGGACGAGGGAGAGATGAGGTGGAGATGAAGCGACGGGACGTCGCGGAGTACGAGCGAATCGTGGAGGACGCGAAACGAAATGTCGATTCGGCGACGCGCGCGGTGAAAAGCGCGCACCGAGCGTTTCGGCGGGACGTACGGGATAATCCGGCGTCGAGCGTGCACGTCGACGCCCTGGTGCGACTGTACCAGAGCTCGAGCGGGATATTGAAAACTGCGAGTGAGGATGAAAAATCGAACGCATCGTCCAAGGCGCGCGAGGGGGTGTTTCCACAAGGATTGGACGATAGATGGTGGGACAAGTTGGTTTCGGCTCGAGCCAAGCGCGCGGCGCTCGAGCGAGATCTTTGCGAGGCGCGAGATGCGCACGCGGTGGCGACGGAACGCATGCAGACACTACAAATCGCTGTAAAAACAGCGGAAGATTTCGCGCAGGAAAGAGAGCGAGCGGCAAAGCAATCGCAGCGGGAGCGGCGCTTTCGGGCGTTTGACGTCGATTGCGAGATTTCGCTTCGGCGCGGGTACGTGGAGATTCCCTCGCGCGACACCACGGATGCCATCGAGCGCGGGGATTTGATTGTGATTTCCAAGTCTCGCATAGATGCCGTGAACAAATCGTTGCGCGAGTCGTACGCCGCCAAGTTGAGCGCGGAAGCCGCGAACGCTCGCGCTCGCGAAGACATCGAGCGCGCGAAATGGGATATCCAGACGCTCAACTTACAATGCGAAGACACCGCCGCACGCACAACCGAAGTCGCACTCTTACGCGTGAGCAAACGCTTGCAGCAAGTTTTATTTCACGCTAACGCTGGCCGCGCCGACGCTCCGGCTTCGCGAAGTCGCGAAGAAATTAATGAAGCGGCGGCGTACTCTCGGCGAATCGATAAATCGGCGTCCCTCCACGCAGAAAAAATGGCACGCAAGCGCGAGAAACTCAGCGAGCTTTGCGCGAGGGAAGCTGTTTTACTCGCTCGTTTACGCTCGACGCGCGCTCAAATTTTGGCGAAAAGCAATCGCTTGGTCGGAGTCGGCGTCGATTAAAAAGCGAAGCTCGCAGCTGCCATCGACGCGAAGCCTTTGGTGGCGAAGTTTGCCGGGTCACTCTTCACTGCGCAACATGGCGTCGTTCGCTCGCGCCCTCCACACGAGCGCACCTAAGACGCGCGCTCACCAAGCTTTGCGAGCGAGGTCGAACGGTCGCTCTCGCTTGCGCGTCGTGCCCTCCGCTGCGAGCGCCGGCGAAGCCGTCGCGCAAGCGCTCAAGGGTATCTCCGTCGTCGTCCTCGGCGACAGCGAACGCGCGAACGATGTCGTCGCCCGGGCGCTGGCGAAACAACTGATGTATTCACCGGTCTCCGTACCAGCGCTCATCGCGAGCAGTGAAGCTGCGGGGGCGGTGGAGGCGGACGAAGGTGACGGAGCGGCAGGTTTAGACCAAGCGGCGGCGAGACTGGTGATTGAGAACAGCGCGCACGAGCAACTGTCCACGTTTTTGCGCCTGTGCGTGGCGACGTGCGGCGGAGGGCGAGGGGCGACTGCGCGAGGGGATTGCTGGGCGTGGTTGTTCGGTTCGCTCACCGTGTGGGTGGACGTCGAGAGCGCCGACGTCTCGGCGCCGCAACGCGACGCGTACGAGCTGAGCGAAATCAGGGTCGTGGTGAAGGATTACGATAAATTCGACGGCGAGGCCGTGGCGGGGCAAGTTTTGAGCGGGATCAAAACGCTCGTCGATGCGGATGAGCAGCTTTGCGGTAAGAAGAATTTGTACGTTAGATTTGGGTGTCGCGGTGACTGGCCGAATTTGGCGCCGCCGGGGGAGTATGCTGGAGACGCCGTGGCGGCAAACAAAGCGGCGACGAGCGAAGCGAAGCGATAGTTTGGGTGCGAGCGGCTCGATAGCGGTGCAAGTATATTTTAGACACGAACGCGCGTAATAATAACGGCGTTCGATTGATTGATTGAAAATGTAGTTATCGATGGCGAGCACGCTTCACCGTCGATACAGTTGTCTGCGTACTTCTACTAAGAGCGACCAAGATCCTCCGAGTTGGAAACCTAAATAAGTGCTGATTAAAAATACAAACTATGATGCGGTTTTGTGATTACTGCATATCAGTCGGGAGGTCGGATGTCGATAAGTCAAATTTCGGACGCGCCAGTGCGTTGAGCGCGCTGACGCGCTCGAATTGCTCAATTTCCTCTCGAATCCGCACGCTCGGCGTCGAATCTACCACGTGATATCGAATCTCCGTCGACGACTTTGAATCCGGTTTGGCGATGCGAAGCTTGCCAAAGTTACCTATGCCTAATCCTGCGTACCATCGGTAGGTGTTTGGGGACGTGTCCCAGGGCGAGAACACCGCCCGGTCGACGCACCCTGCTTCGCCCGAGACGTTTTCCACGAACACCGTGCACCCGGTACCAACCTCTACGCCGGTCTCCGCGTCGTTCGCGTTCAAGTATACTCTATCCGTCTTGCCATGCAAACGGAAACACTTTTCCTCCAATGGGTCGAGATCGGACGTGAATCTCACGCGCGGTTTCGTCGGGTGCAGCTCGTTATCGAGCACCACGCAGTCGTCCAAACCGACGTAATATACGTCTCCCTCCTTCGCGTCCGTCACGGCGATATGCGCCTTGTACCCCAACGCGTATTCAAACATATTCGGCCCTGTGTTATGTACCGTAGTTTTCACCTTGAGCGCGGTGTACTCCAGGGAGATTTCCATCGAAAGCTTGAACGAATGCGGAAACACGGAGCGCGAGTAATCGTCATCCGTCGTCTCGAGCACCACGAACGGGCACGGCGTGCCGTCATCCGCGACGTACTTCCCGCTTTCCGTCAATCGCCATTCGAGCTGCGACGCGAAACCATCTTGGGGCATTTTCGGGTACGCCTTGTGTACCGAACCCGCTCGCTGGCCTCCGGCGCCGTACTGCGGAAAGCAAATAGGGTTCCCGCCATCCGTCGGCGCGTGTTTTTTAAAACTCGCCCCCTCTTCGACGTAGAACACCTCCCCCCCCGAGGCCAGAGTCCAACTCACCACATTCGCACCTCGCAAATACACGTCCGCGTACGCCCCAGAAGGATGCGTCAGCGTCGCCTTGGTCGCGTTGCCTCTCCCGTCGCGCACGCGAATGAACCCGGCGACGCCGAATTCCTTATTCAGCGTCTGCGTCATCGGTGAATCCCCGCCATTCGACCCAGATGTGAGCGCCGTGCGAAATCCCTCTAGTTCATGCGGTTGTTCCCCAGCATCCGGTGCCGACTTCGCGCGCGCGTCGTCGCGCGAATCTTTCACAAACTTGGCTTCGTCGTTCAATTTCGCGCGCGCCGGCGCGCGCGCGCGCCCGCCGCCGGCGCGCGTCGTCCGCCGACGCCCTCGATGCGCGCCGTGATCGATCGCGCGAGCGAACGCGCGAGCGAACGCATTCGACGCGAGCGCGTTCGACGACATCGCGCTCGCGATGCGAAAGGATCGATCAATGACGCGCGCGCGCGGACGCGCGCCGCCGCCGGGCGTCGCGCGCGGTGTCGACGCCGACGGTTTATCTGTATGCGCATACACACACGCTCGCGTAAAAAGACCATAACTTTTCACACGTCATCGCCCGTTAGCGATGGGGCGATCGTTCGCATATCGAAACCTACTTCGCCGTGGGATCTCGCGAGAGATCCCATAGTGCACGAGGATATAGCTCAGACGGTAGAGCGTCGGTCTCATATCTCCGAAAAACGAACGCTCGCGCGTACGAATTTCTAATCAACGACACTCACCGAACGACGAGGAGCACCTTACCCCGCGAAAGCGGGGACGTTCGATCACATGCATATTGTAGCGATCCGAAGGCCCTGAGATCGATGCTCAGTTTCCTCAGTTTTTATATTTTTGTCGGTACTTGACATGACACGTCTTTTGTTTTTTTATGTATTTAAAACGTCTACAGTACACAAATTTCGTCCGTTTTCGAAGATAAATTAATTTATGGATCGTTTCGGACATTTTTCTAGCATTTAGGGGTTTAGACGATGTCTACTGATGTCAATAACTACAAGTCTTCGCACGTACGAGCGCTTCAGCTCTCGCGTCGTCGAGCGCGCCATCGAGCGCGACGGCGACCGACGCCGATGTCGTGTTCACTTCAAACGCAACGCTCGTTCGGCGCCCTCTAAGCAATTTTGCAACAAAATCGCAATGGTCATCGGGCCGACTCCACCAGGCACGGGCGTGATGTAGGCGGCCACTTCGGACGCGGATTCAAATTCCACGTCACCCACGAGACGGTATCCGAGCTTCTTCGTCGGGTCATCTTTAGCGTTGATCCCGACGTCGATCACCGCGCACCCTGGCTTGAGCCAGGAGCCTTTGACCATTTCCATTTGGCCGCACGCGGCGATGACGATGTCGGCTCGACGGCATATTTCCTCTGGATTTGGCGTTCTCGAGTGCACGATCGTCACCGTGGCATCGCGACGCTGCAGTAATAACGCCGCGGGCGTGCCGACGACGTTGGAGCGACCGACGACGACGGCTTCTTTACCCGAAATTTGTATTCCCGAGCGCTCCAAGAGCTCGATGCAACCGCGCGGCGTGCACGGCACGAACAAAGGTTCGCGCCCTCGCTGAGACAATCTCCCAATATTCAGCGGGTGAAAACCATCTACGTCTTTTTCGTAATCAATCGCACCGAGCACGCGCTCTTCGTTGATGTGCTTCGGCATAGGCAACTGCACTAAAATCCCGTGCACGTTTGGGTCCGCGTTGTACGCCGCGACCACCGCGAGCACCTCCTCCTCCGTCGCGTCCTCGGGCAAATCCGTCCCGAACGATGCTATTCCCGCCTCTTCACACGCCTTCTTCTTCGATCGCACGTACGTTTGTGAATCCTTTCGCGCGCCGACGAGCACCACCGCGAGCCCGGGCGTTTGGCCCGTCTTGGCGCGCATCGCAAGCACTTTCTCGCGCACTTCCTCGCGTATCGTCGCTGCGATCGTCTTTCCATCGATGATATTCGCCGATGAAGCGACGAGCAGTTGTCCTCGGCTCGTCGCGCGCGTCACCGTGGCGCACTTCGTTGACACGTCCGCCGTCGCGCTCGGTCGACGGCGATTGAGCAAACAACGCGCCGCCGTGCGGGCGGTGCGCGAAACGCCCGCGGCGGTGGCGTGCGTGGACAACATCGAAAACGTGCGGAGATATTGGGGTTGTAGGTTAGTGCGGCGATTTCGCGCGACGGGCGCCGCGCGCGAGCGAGTGCGGCACGGACGGCGACGATGACTTTTTCAAAAACGCCCGAGGGCGTCGGTGTCGCGGGCCGAGCCGAATGGTTCTCAGATAAGAAAGCAGAAATGAATTAGAAAGCGAATTGTGAATCGCACGAGCCCGAGCCGTTTTGGTCCGAGCGTGCGCGCTATTTGCGGAGGAATAATCATAATCTAAAGCCGTATTTCAGACTCAAGCTACACCGCATGGTTAACGCGCCCCGGCGTCGCCATATTTAGCACGTTCAGCGGCGACGCGGGCCAACAAGAACGCCTTCGCTTCCGGCGTGCACTTATACAAATACTTACCCCCACCACCGCGCGCGACGAACTCAAGCGTTGCGCACTCGGTGGGAGTGACGCGTTTGCCGTCCTGCACATTCGAATACATCGCCTCGGCCGCGGCGAGGTCGAGCTCGCCCTTGCTCGCCATGATAGCATCCATCGCCAAAAGCGCTGAGTTATCGTAACGCACTTTGTTCACTTGGCGATACGTCCCTTTGGGCGGACCGCTCGCCGAAGACTTTTTCGACGGCGCTACCGTCGCCACGACGGCTCTTGCTTCAATCTTCTCGCCCGTCTCTTCTGCCCACCTCACGTCATCACGCGGCGTGAACATCGCGCGACGTTTGTCTCTACGCGTCGGTAAACCATCAGCGCGACCTCGACGATCGATGGCGTCGACGACGGTGACGAATTTCTTCTTATCCGCGCCAACCTTGAAGTGCACCTCGCCGTCGCGCAACGCGAACAACGTAAAATCCTTCCCGGTACCCACGCCTTCACCCGCGTGGAACTGTCGTCGCGAATACGCATGTTGGCGATCGTCAGAGCGTATCTTCGATGAGCATGGCGAAAAGATTGATGATGATCCAGTGACATCGTCACCGATCGCTCGAACGCGATCGTGGTAATCAATCTACGAGTCAAAGCGATCGACAAACAGCGCGAGCGCCTCAAGTCGCCGCTCACGCCACGCACCTTGCTCCCACGCTGACGAACGATGATGTTCCCCGTAGTCACTTGCTCTTCCCCGAACTTCTTCACGCCCATGTACTTTGGGTTGCTGTCGCG
>Ga0222713_10003249_pt1 | contig 16970 bp, 15 predicted proteins | sample C33_649DmetaG_FD_165061 | JGI IMG/M metagenome (GOLD analysis project Ga0222713, IMG submission 165061) | Estuarine water microbial communities from San Francisco Bay, California, United States - C33_649D | ecosystem: Environmental > Aquatic > Marine > Unclassified | place: USA: California...
GGTGAAGTAGCACTTACACTTGTAACCTTCGCATCAAATGTTGTCCAATCGGCAGAATCCAAGTACCCTGGTTGTGATGCATTGGCAACGGGGATTGATACTGTGTTTACCGACCTTGATAAAGGTGCTGAGAAAGTAAGTACATTCTCTTTCCCATCAAAAGTCAACCAATCAACATTGCTCAACTTACCCGTATTGCTTCCACTCGCAACCGGTAGGTTGAAGGTATGAGTATCGGTTAAGGATTGGATATTGAAATCTGTTCCACTTGTACCCGTTGCGAAATATTGTGTATTCGCAGTTAGTCCATTAAGTGAGGCAACACCACCTGCAAAAGTTGTAATAACTTGGCAAAGGTTGTTATCTTCAGTATGTAAAGTGATTGTCCTTGCACCTGAATTGTTTACAATATAAATCCTTATAGCAAGTCTGTCTGTTGTTGCAATTGATGTACTTGGAACTGCAATGGATGATACATAAAGGTCATTTGTAGTGCCTCCGGTAATTGATTCAGGAGAACTTACCGATGATGCTATTAATGTAAACGTTGAACCATTGTATTTTAATAATTCAATATAAAACCCTTCACTACCTCCGTTTGAACTTGAACTAAAATAAGTTTCAAAGTTCCATGCACCCCCTGGGATTTGTACCCTATTCGGGTCGTTTATATCAGTCAGGAATTGAGCAATCAATCCATTTCCGGTAAGGGTAAAATTAGTTCCTACACCGATAATAGCGTTCATGCTTAGTTGCTTATATCCTGCAACACTTGCACTTATGCTTCCGTTCAAGTAATAATTTACTGATGAACCACCTCCTGCAAAACTTGGCAAAGTTGCCAACTGACCATCTCCACGAACATATTGAGCAGATGTACCTGCACCCGTTACCGCTATCGTTCCATTGCTCGTTAGAGGCGAATTAGCGACCGAAAATGCAGAAGGCATACTTAGACCAACTGAGGTCAACCCGGTGTCTATATCTGACCAAGAAGCAGTTACAGTGCCACCATCTTGCTGATTAAGCGTTAATGTCTTGGTACTTGTCCCCGTTACTGATGCTGAGTTTATCTTGTCGTTATATGCAGAATCCCAATTCGCTTGGGATGCAGTTGTAGGTATTGAGTAACCATTCGCCAAAGCAAGTGCTAAAGTTCCTGCGGAAGTAATCGGATTTCCCGAAATAGTCAAACCTGTTGGAACAGTCATATTAACCGAGGTAACTGTTCCCGTATATTGGTCCGCACTTGATATTGTAAAGTTTGGATAAGTACCGCTTATTGTAGTTGTACCGCCTCCAGTTAGTGATACTACTTGGTCAGGTGCAGTATTTACAACATTGATAGCACCGCTTGAAGTAATCGGTCCACCGCTTACAGATATTCCCGTTCCTGCGGTTAGATTTACCGAGGTAACAGTTCCATCAAACTCATCATTTGTAGTGATGGTAAAGTTGGGGTAAGTACCCGTAATTACTGCCGTTCCTGCCCCAGTCAAACTAACAACTTGGTCAGGTAAAGTATTGGTAATCGTTAAAACTCCTGCACCCGTTATAGGTCCACCCGTTACGCTTATCCCAGTACTTCCACTTGCATCTACCGAGTAGACTGTTCCTGCCCCTGCATCTACCCAAACTGTATCATAATTGGTATTGGATGCCTTGCTTAATACTTGACCCGTTGTTCCACCTGCTGCTACACCTGCTCCTGCCGGACCTTGTGGTCCAGTTCCACCCGATGCCTCTACCTCTATAATTTGGTCAGTTACTGAAACTAAAACGGGTTGGTCTATGATGTTAACATTTACCTCATCCCCTACTGCCGTTACAACAACAGTTTGCTCAATAGCGTTTACATCAATTGACATTTTCTTATGGTTTTGTTACATCATCATAAACAATAAAATCACCTTGCAAGTAAGTCTTTACAACTCCACCGCTGAATGCGACATTCATGTCCCACACATAATTACCTTTGGCAATATTAATCAACTTGCTAACTGTTACTTGGTTATTCCCTGCACCTCCAATCGTAATCCCATTACCATTGGTTAAAGTCAATGCCAAAGTACCTCCACAACCTTTGCGGATTTGGATAGTTATTGTTGAACCGGATAGGTTTACGGGTGTAGAATTTATTGTTATGGTGAATGCCTGACCCCAAGTGTCATTTCTCCACATTTGGATATCAAGCGTACCGGGTCTAAAATCTGATGCCATTTCTTTTCTTTTAAATAGATTTATTGAGGATATGTGTAGTCCGTTGGAACTTCACACCTATTCTGTAAATATGATAAATCAAGAGCAATGGTTGCACTTACTCCTGCCAAATACTCGGGAGTATCTTCTGTGAAAAAGTCAAGCGTTACCGCATCTTGCAAAACAAAATCGTAGTTATTATAATGCAGTTGAGCAATGATATCTTGTGCAGTAAGCAGTTGGTCAGACAATACCTCTTGCTCGTTTGATTGTTCAGGAAGTACCCTATCGCAAAAAAACAAGGTAAAGTTTAAGGTTGATGTCTTTCCATTGATAGATGCACCCGTTAAATCAAAGAATAAAGCAGGGTAGGTATTATCTGCACCCCTACTTAAAAAATCAAAAGCGTTACCGTAGTAAGTTGTTTTGATTTGTTGGTGTGCATTTCCCAAGTCCTCTATTGTCTTTATTGTTTGGTTTAGGGTCATCCTTTTTTATTTTTTCAAGATAGACTTTTAGTTTCTCTTGGTTCTTTTTTGAATATGTCTTATTCGCCACAGCAACGGTTTACGTTTCCTTGATATTTTTCTTCAAAAGTCTTGTACCTTTCGCAGTCATAATCCCCTAACCAAATGGTAGTAGTGTATGCATCATTGTCGGGAACGATTGTATCAACTCCAGTGCCTGGGTTAATGTACTCAGGGAACTTAGCACTCGCTTGGGATTCTTGCTTCAGGTATTTAATTAACCTTTGCTTGTAAAACTCTGCCCTCGCAGAATACCTATTCGCTACATCTGCCAAATCTGATGCACTCGGTTCTGTCTGATTATCCCCCGTTTTCCTTACTACTCCTTTGTTATAGAACTGGTATGATAATGCCATTGGCAGTTCACTCATAACGTAGTAAACCAAACAAGGTGTTATGTAGGTATTCAGCAACGTTTCCTCATCGCAGTTTAAATCACCGCACTCAATACCATCTTGCAATCTTTCATACAATGCAGTTCCAAGTGCAGGTAAAATGTAGGCATCTTGGGCATACAATATGTCAGGAAATACCAGTTTCGGGTCTACGTTTACATGAAGTCCCGTTCTATCTTTTATTGTGTCTACCGAAATAAACAATATGTTTCTGCTCATCTTATTTCTTTTTTACTACTACGTTTCTTCTCCACTCATGCCTACAACTTGGCGAATCTCCCCACCATCCACCGCCTCTGTCAAATACGGAATAACCAAGTCTTGCACTCAGCATCTCAATTCCTTTCCTTGTCCAAAGTTTGTCAACCTCCATTAACTTCCTACAAAACTGCCTTGAAGGGTGCAATTTACTATCTCTTTGAGTTGATGGTACAATTGGTTTCCATTCATAAGAGTATCTAACCTCAAAGGTTGTAACCTCCATGTCATCAACCAACTTGCTCAAAGGTTTTGTAAGTTTCCTTTCCTCTATCTTTGGGTCATAATTAATTGCACCTGATTCAACCAAGTAACTCAATCTCCCTTGCACTACATCACGACTTTTTTTTACCGCACCTGCAATGTCATCAATGCTTATTTTAGGGTCTTTATCTATTAAGGCAAGGATTTGTTTATCCAATGCTCTATCTATCAAGGAATCGTCTGCAAATGCATCTCTCGCACTAAATACTGCCTTTGATGCAAGTATCTTGTAATCTGATTTAGGTTCGCCACATTCCCTGAACATTCCTATAACTGTGTCCTCATCCAATGCCGAAAATTGAAAGTCATCCGTTGAAGGGTCATCATCTATTCCGAGCATTGTGTTTATCTCATCATCCTTCATACCAAGACCTGCCTTTAACATAGTGGTTGCAATCTCTTTGGTAATCTTACCTTGGGAGAACTGCCTGATAACTCGCATCAATTGTTGGTATTGTCTACCGCTAAGATTTTTCAAGTTATCGTTTACCTCTGCTTGTACTTGGTCAATCGTTGGTTGATTTGTTATATTCGGTTGGTATTTAGTTAAGTCAATACCTGCCTTTTCCAATAACCACTCTTTCGGTGCAATCTGCAAAAGTGCTGCCTCGCTTAACTCAAACCCAATAGGTTCTACTGGTATAATTGTTATTTCAGAAGTCGCACCCTTTAATCTTGCCAATTCATTAAATACGGATTCAATAAACTGTTGCTTGTCATTTACATAGGTGTTCTTGAATATCTCATAAGAATCACGCATCTGTGTACGACTTCCCAACTGCCCAGGTTCTGCAATTCCAAAAAGACTTGGTGATGTAATTTGATGCCCTGCGAAAAGGTTATTCTGAATAATCAAATCAACCCTTGTGAAGTCCTCCTTTGTAATATCGGATGCACCTAAGTCCTCAATGATAGGTTTCCTTGCAGGGTCAGTTGTAAAGGAAAGAATAAATTTCTTACCATCTGAACCACTAAACCTATCTGTAAACCTCCTTTCAATGTTACGCTTCTCATCGGGAGAAGGTTCACCATTGGGAAGGGTAATAAGTTTGGATGCACTGAATCCGGTTTGGGCATTCCCCAAAACGTGTCTGCTGACTTCAATATCTGATTCAATATAGTTCAACGCACCCATATAACCCGGCAAAGCATAAGTGTCTAAACCGGGTCTATATTCTTTTACATAAAGTATCTGCTTACCTTGTCTGACTTGGGTATTAAATGCCATCATCGGTACTGCCTCATCCTTCCTTTCTGCCCAATCTTTCTTATACCAAAACTGAGTATTGTCAGCATTTGACCTGATTTTAGTATAGTCAATGTGCAATACATCAACCAACTTTCCTCCGGTCATTGACCAAATTACCTCAAGATAAGCACCGCCAAAGATTTCAATATCAATAGAAACCTTCCTTGTCAAATCGTTTAAAGATTCAAACTGGTTAGGTTGAGCAATGAACTGCTCTGCTACCGGGTCTGCTTCATCTGCCTTCCACCCGTTTCCGATAATGTAATTAACCTTACCTTTTACTATTGCGTTATGCTTGGCAGACTTATTGTAAAGGGATAGTAAATAACTTGGATAGTCATTCTTTTCACCGAACTCAATATATCCCTTACCCCTCTTTTCTCTATACTCGGGTTGCCTTGCCTCTTGGAAATTTAATATTACTAAATCATTCATCTTGTTATGTATGTATTGTCAACCTCATGTTGAGTGTACTCAAAAGTAGTTGATGGTGACAGTTTCATTATTCCCTCCTCAAGCAACCCAGTTGCTTTGGTATAGTCTACATTATAAGCACTTGATTGCTCATAAACATAGTATAAATACTCCCCAGTCATTCCCAAACTGAAATACTTAGGTACTTTGATGCTGAACTTATTGTATCTATCCTTATAAACAGATACATCCGCAGCGTTAAGCAAAACAAATGCTACCTCATCCCTTGTGGTTCTATTCACAAAACGGAAAAGATAGTTAGGAGTAGTCAATGTCTGCTTCTCCGTTAGTGTTAAATAAATGAACTCGGTTGCCCCTTGTGTCAATTGTATCATCAATACTAAATAGATAATCCCTTGACTTTTACCCAAAAAGAAAGGCAACCGCTATGGGTTGCCCTACTCATTCTAAACCTTATGTCCTATGTTACGCAGTCAGACCTGCTATAATTGAACTTGATACCTCAGGTGCAAGTGCAGGTTCATTGCCAGTAAAGGTCAATGTATAACCATTCCTATCTCCGAAGGCAGTACCAGTAGCACCATTGCCACCAGTCAAATCAGCACCATTTACCTTGCCAAGCAACCAATACTTGTCGTTGCCATCCTGAACTACTGCCAAGAGGTTATTCTTAGCAAGAAGCAAAATCTCATTGCGAGTATTCGCTTGAAGTTTGTTAAGGATGATTGACAATTCTTGGGCATAGAATACTGTACCATTTTCAACGGATGCAGTAATGTTCTCGGTCAAAGATGAAGTCTGCTTAACAAGTTGGTACTTGTAAAACACTTTACCTGCACTCTTGGTGATTGCCGAAACAACACCGGATGCTTCTGTTATTGCGGTTACATCACCGAAAGGAATAAACCAAACGGCTTTGATTCCGCCTATTGATTCCTTGCAATCTAATGTATAACCTTGAGTTAATGCACACGGCATAGTATTATAATTTAAGATAAGGCAAGGGATGGAAACCCACCCCTCACCTTATAGTTATTTAAACGAAGAACTTAACAATCTCATCAGGGAAAGCAAAGTTGATTCCCATTTTGAATTCTGCTACAAACCTAACTTGGTCTGCTTCCTTAGCGTAGAAGATTTCAAATTTTTCTTCTTCGTTCAGAAGGTCAGTTCCGATAAAGAAGTTAGAAATCCTTGCAGCAACAATCTTACCGCTACCATTCAAACCTTGAACTGCGATAACCTTAACGTTTGTACCTGGGAGGTAGAACTCAGCATTCGCCTTACCATCGTACTGATAGTGATAAAGGTTAGAAGATTTCAGTTTTACAGTGTAAGTCCTGAAAGTATCCATACCGCAGAAGATTGCGATATCATCTTTGTCAACAACTTGGGCAGGGATTGCTTTGTAGATATCATCAAAAATGCTAACTACGTTTGCATCGGTGATAGCAGTTTCTACAACTCCGTGAAGTGCTACGCTATTGGCATTTACTACTGATGCACCTGCGGCAGTAATCAAGGTAGTGATACCATTGAACTTGTTAAGGTTAACATCTACGCTTGTGGTATCACCTCTCCAAAGAGTGTTCTCCAATTGGTTAGCGATTTTCTCTGCCTTGCGGTTAGAATATTCCTCAGAATAAACCATTGAATCATACATTGAACCGGCAGGGAGTGCTTTCTGCAAATACTTTGCTTCCAGGTCCTTCAAGCATAATGCTTCGTTAACTTTGATTTTACCAACGGTTACAGTCCTCTGAGTGAAAGAAGTTGTACCTGATGCGTTGAATCCACAAGATGAACCATCTTGAAAGATAGCATCTGTGTCCATGATGTTGATGGTTTCGGCAGATTTTACACCGACCATAACGTTACCTCTGTCTTTGATAAGGGATGCAGTCTTGCTTCCGAGTACGGAAGATGCTACAAGCAAACTTTCGTTCTGCTCTGTATATGCTGCCAATGTTCCTACTGAAAATGCCATTTTATTTTATTTTATTTGTTTGAGAATTAATTACTTAATTGATTTTGCGAATGCGAGGAAACGACCGATTTTGTCATCCTTGCTTTCAACGTGAACGTTAAACTTGTCCTTTGGTTGCTCGGTTGCGTTTGCAGATGGAGTGTTCAAGATTTGAACCAAAACATCAGAAATGTCGCTGATGCCTTTGCTGAACTTCAACTCTTGTGAGGCAAGTTTGGCATCGTATGCCATCTTAATTTCATCAAGTTGCTTCTGCATTTCTTCAATCTTCTTCTTCATCATATCTTCCTCAACTGGCATAACCACTTCAACCTCAACTTCAGGTTGTTCCATTTCTGGAACTTTAACTTCAAGGATAGTAGCGTTTTCATCAAGAACGATGATAGAACCATCAATGAGTTCATGCTCTCCGGCAGGTGCAGGTGTTTCAACTCCTGCTTCATCTACAAGAGATACTTTACCGCCTACTTCCAACTTATCAATCATTACTTTAGCACCGCTTTTCAAAGAATATTCTGCAAAAGACTGGGTAGGTTCTACCGATGCCATCGGGAGTTCACCTGCTTCTGCGAACATTTGCTTAATCTTGTTTATTGCTTCTAAAGTTGTCATAAATACTTTTGGTAATAAATAGTCCTGATTTCCGTATGTACCATATAGGGCATTTTTAGCCGATTTGGGCGAGTACACCTAATACGTTCTCCCATAGTTGCTCTATGCGTTTATCTCCCGTTTTTCGGTAGTTAAATTGCCCCTCAACGCTGAATCCTCTAACCTTGCCATCCTTAACCATTTGCCAAACCTCATCGTTATCAACTTTAAACGAACCAAACCAAGACCCATCAGGTACATCCTCAAAACCTTTCATTGCCTTTATTCCCCGTTTGTCATCCTTAATCCAAGATTCAAACATGGTCAATCCTTCAGTCAAATTACCCTGCTCATGCATAAGATTCACGTTTGACTGGTAACCCTTCTTGAAAAACCTCTGTGCTATCTTTTTTATCGTTTCTTTGGTAAAGACCACATAATACTCCCCATTGTCATCATTGCGATAGATAGGGGTATCTGCCAACATCAAAGGACCGGAGATGATACGTTCTTCCTCGCTTTGGATTGCAAAGTTTTGCCTTTCTATTTGCTTAATCTTAGATTCTGCCCAACTCAAAGCAGTTTTACCTCCCCATGCATCGTACATCAACTTTCCACATCCATCTCCATAACCTTTGGAGTTCTCCAAGTCTACTGCGTGTCTTGATAAATAAGAGTACATTCTTTTGATAGTTTCAACGCTGATAGGTTCACCCTTTGCCAACTGGTTTGCTCTTTGTTTACCTACATCAGTACCGCAAGAACCCCATCCGTTTTCTTCTGCCCATTTTAAAGCCGCTTTTGCGTTATTTTTAACCGATTCGGGATAATCATTGAAGGATTCCTCTGCAAAGTGTTCAGTCCATATAGAGTTACAAATGGCAACTGCTTGTTCTGTTTCCTTGCCTTCATTGATGACATACTCAATGCACCTCGGTAAAAACTTGTCTTTACCTTCCCCTACTATCGGGTCAATAAACTTGTCATCCTTAAACATAAGGAAAGACCTTTCAATGGCAGGTCTGTCAACTAAACTGACCACATCAACCTCAACATCATCTTCAAGGTCGCTTGTTATCTCTAAATTGTAAATCGGTAATTTAACTTCCATAATCTTAATTTTATCCAAGCCTTGCTGCTCGGTTGATTCTTATTATTTTTTCTTGTTGGTTAGTGATATCTGATTCAACAACGTATGCTCTACCCGCAGCAGAACCCATTTGATTGATTGATGCTTGGTTTAATTGAGTAAGTTGTGCTTGTGGTGCTGATGGTGCAAGTGGTGCTGAACCACCAACTCCACCTAAACTTGGTGCTGAACCTGCACTGCCACCTGCACCCAATTGACTTAAAGCATTCCTTGTTGCCAATATAGATGATGCAACACCTAAAGCACCGCTGATTGTGTTTATAGTTACCCAGGGTTGACCAAGTGCTATTGGATTTGCTGCGACTGCTTTTGCATTTGCAACTTTGGTATTAATTATGATTTTGCCAATACCTGCTGCATTTTCTGCTATTATTGCTGCTGCTTGTATTGCTTTATTATTTCCTGCAACTTGTTTAAGAACTCCCGATAATTGAAGTACCAAGTCTATCTCTGCCATTTGTATAGCGACTTTGGCATCTAATACTTTTTGGTCATCTTCAATTTTCTTCTTGTTTAGTTCTTGCATGAATGCAAACTCCGCTTCAGATTCATCATATCTCTGTTGTGCCAAGTCAACTCTCCAATCAAATAACTCCTGCTCTTTACGCTTCTGCTCTGAAATAAGGAATTCTTGAAGTTCTATTTCTGCATCAGTAGACGCTTTTAAATCATTTACGAATTGTACAAAGTCGTTATATTGTTGCTCTTTTCTTGCTTTCCTGTCTGCATCATCTTGCTTTTTCTTATCTTCCCTTTCTTTTTTATCTTTTTCTTTTTGTTCTTTTTTCTTTTGATTTTGACTTGTTTGGAAATTTAATTCAGCTACTTCAATGTCATTCTGCTGCTTCTTTAAATCTCTTTCTTGTTGTATTTGGTCCTCAATGGTTGTTGCTCTTGATTCTTTATTAAATCTTTCCTGAGATTTAATTTTGAGGTTTGCATATTGTTGCTCAATGTCAAATAATTCTTTTTCAGTTGCACCCTTATTTTTTGCTTTTGCAATATCTAATTGCTTTTGCCTTTCAAGAAATGCGACTTCTGCATCAAACGCAACCTTTGCTCCTTTGTTTGCAGATTCATTTAAATCATCTTGTGCCTTCTTTGCTCTTTCTGCTGCTGACTGGTAATTCTGAAAAGCAGAAACTAATTCACCAACTGCAACTACAAGCAATCCTATTCCAGTTGCAGCAATAGCACCTTTAAGAACTTTGAAAGATGTTGAAGTAGTTTCTACCGCAAACCCTAAAGTTTTCATTACAGTACCAGTCAAAGCAGTTACTGTATTGTTTATCTTTTGGAATGCAGTTGTACTTTGAATAACTGCACCTAATTGCTTAAACGAATCAACACTTTCACCTACTGCTTGGATTCCCTGAGAGAATGCCATTGCAGATTGTACCTTCAAGAGTGTTTGTTCTACCTCTTTGCTCTCTGCACCAAATAATCCAATCGCACCTTGAACTGCTGCAAACCCACCTGCAACTCCTGACAATGATGCCGTTAATGCCTTAAACTTTGCATCCGGATTAAATGCATCCGTTAATGCTTTAGCATCTCCGATTCTATCCTTTAATTCTGCTGCCTTCTTTGCTGCATTGATTGCCTCCTTTGAGGTTGCACCGAACTTGTCAGATAAAGCAGTTACTTCTGCTTGTGCTTCCCGAAGTTGTTGCTTTAAACTTCCTACCGACTTTCCTACATCCGAGGCATCAACTTTGACCTTGACACCAACTATTTCTTCTGCCATCTAAATATAATTTAATTCAATTACTTTAAGTAGTTCTACTTTGGTAGTGTTAAAGTCCATTGGGTTATAATCCAAGACCTTATTCAATCTCCAAAGTGAACCATCAATATAAATCAGTTTACTAAAATCAAGGTTATAAATGTCAACCTCATTCAACTTTACCGAGCAGGTAAGTAACTTACTATCCTTGTCAGTTATCTCTGCAATATATTCGGACCAGTACCCATTGAATAGGTTTGCTGCCGTATATGATGAAGCTGAGAAAAACAACTCCCTCGGTGAACCCCATGAGATATCCTCTTGTGGATTCTTAGGGTCGTCAACATGACCTGCATACCCGTAAGCAGTATAATTTGCCAAAGTTGTTGCCCCGTTCTTTATTGCCCAACTTGTTACGCTTGTTATCTTCTTTGCAAGTAAAATCCTAATTACGGAATCCATCTTATCCTCCGCAGCATTGGCATTAGACTTTTTGTAAATGGTAGAATATATCTTATCCGTTCCCGTTAATTGTGTTAATACTGTACCTGCAAAAATTAACTCGGTTGTATCTGATTCCTTTACAAACTCATTCTCACTATCATAGATAAAATCACCATAACCCTCATTGTACTTCTTGCGATAGTTCTCAGCATAAAAGTCATTGTCTTGCTTGTACTTGTAATCATAATACCTTGCAGTAAACTCAGACATCGGTTTTATCCTTATAACACTGCCTCGGTCTACCTTATCAGTCCAATCAATCTTTGTACCATCATAAAAATCAATGAATGGTTTTATGATAAGTTTCTTCTCAACCAACTTGTCCTCATAGACATAAAGGTTGAACATTTTAACAATGGATGCGAAGAAGTCTTTTTGGAAGATGCCTTTCGGGATAGTATTGTTTATGACAATAGATTCCCCGTAATTAATTTGTACCTCTGTTGGGTTATTGGATGTGATAATAAAAGGACCGCTTGATATATCAACGCTTCCAAGATTTGCAACCATATCAACAGTCAGAAAATCGTTTTGATTTAGGGTTATGCTTGGAACGCTGAGTGTCGTATTAAATGCGTAATTATCCCCTGGCAAAGTGTAAGTAACGATGTTTAGAATCGTTGCAGTATTTAATCTTAACTGCAAAGTAAAATCACTTGTTGGTGAAATTGTGTTGATTGTACCTGCTATCTGCAAAGTAATTGAACCAACCAAAGGAGTTGCAGAATTGTAAGTAAACACCGAGTTAGTTACATTTGCAGTAAAATTTCCAAGAGTTGTTACTGTAAACCTTATTGCATCTCCAGTTGTATAGTTTCTCGTTTCTACATTTGCATAAAATGCATTTGATGTACTTTTTGTTATTTCCTTTTGGTTATGAGGAATGACCAACCTATTCATCAAGGAAGTAGATAATAAAGGAAAGTCATAGGTGTAACCTGACCCATCAAGAATCTTGGTCAAGTATTGCTTTACATAAAGTGCAGGTCTGAAAGCATCAAAGGAGAAATCAACCTTATTGGTAGATTCGTTCCCATAATCAATCAAAGGAAAGTAAACCCCACTTCCGCTAATATTATCCCAACTATTTGCGATGTTCGTATAAGTCCAAGCAGTATCAGCAATGCCAAAGTCTATATCTTCTAACTTGTTATTTCCAAGTGCAGTTATAAACCCACCAAGTTCTCCGAAAACTGCAACCTCATACTCTATACTCTTTCCATCAATTATGATTTCAAGCAGTCGCAATACACCTTTAAAGATTTGGATTTTATCTACCAAGATGATACAAGGAACTGACTTGGTAGCGTTGAAGTTGTAACCCACATTGGGTTCTGCTGGGTTATATGTATTGGATAACCCGAATTCAAATATGTTACCGAATAACTTATTATTATTATCATTTCCAGGCAGTACTATTGTTTTACTGAATGAAGTATTACGGGTTGCGAAGTCTTGTATCTCATCAATGGCATAGGTAAACTCCGCAGATATGTTCTTCGTTAAATCAAGTTTATTTTCATCAATGTATATCTCTGTCCTCATCGGAATTGACTATATTTTTTGTTCGCAATCTGCACATCAAGTTCAAGATTGAACATCTTGTCTGCTATCCTTTTCTTTTCCTCCCAGTTGCTTGTCATTGTAACAATCGGGTAGTAATAACCACCTTGCTCAAAGTAAACCTCGGGTGATTGTATCAATTCTGCCAACCAGTTATAATCAGTAACATTTAAATAATTACTTCGCAGTTTGTAGGATGTTGTATGCTCAACAACGTACTTGGTAGCACCCGGGTTGATTCGGTTGTAAACATCATAAGTACGCATATCAGTATAAGTTGAATTGTACCGATATTTATTCCCCTCATATTGCTTTGATTCTGTCTGCCTTGATTCCTTATTGACCAACCTAAAATGCATTGTATCGTAACCTCCTAACTGATTCAGGAAGTGCAATGCTATCGGTGTGTAGTTAGGATTGCAAACAAGTTTCACCTTAACCTCCGGTCCGAATGAAGTACCATTATGCAACTTGATTCCGTATGCATAGGTACTTGATGGGATGACAGTTGACCCGTACCAATCATTTATGGCAGTCGGTGAGATATCCAATAGACTAAAAGTTTCTTGTGGGTCTGTTCCAGTAGTTACCGCACTTCCACTTGCACTGCCATTCTCATTGTACAACTGAACCGAAGGATAAACATTTGTCGTTACGCCTGAAGCGTTCATGTACCCGATATGCAACTTATCCGTAAAAGCACATTCAATATTGCTTGTGTCCCTATTGGTCAACCACTTGTTAATGTAGTTCTTGAAGTAGGTTGGAGATTGTGCAGGGTTGTAAAAGTCAGGATAGTAGAAGTTGAATGCTACATAGGTTTGCTCAACCAAATTGGTGTAAGTAGTCCCTCCGTATTCTTCCCCGTATTTAATGGTATATTCCTTGTAAATGCTATCGTTTGAACCGCTAAAAAGGGTAGTAGCAGTATTGGGTATAAAATAAGACTGAGCATAATTCCGCATAATATTACCTGCGTTGAAGATTCCCTTTGTGCTTGACACATCAGGGAACTGCTTAATCCTTGCTATCAGTGTAGCATCTACATAGACATCAAAGACATACTTAAAGTTTGATGATGCCTTATTGGTTGAATCCACCACGAACCAAAGGTCATCATGGAGTGATGCGTATTGTTCGGGTATTGAATTTATCGTTATTGCCATAAAATTACTTGTTCTCTTTATTAATTAGCGAATTCGCTTGATTTATGTACACCCGTATATCTGCCCCTAATGCCTTTGCCATTTTATCGTAAAACTGCTGATTGAAGACTTCATCAATAGCATTGTCAAAGAACCCAGTTTTGGGTAATCCTCTTTGCTTTATCTTCCTTGCTATTAGATATGCCGTAGTCCTTCCGGTGTTTAATTGTGCAACCGATTTGCGTTTCCTTTGTAGACTTGATATTGTAGTTCTTGGAGTTTCCTTTTTAGATAACAGTGCATTCCGCTTTACCCATTTTTGGATGGCATTTACCATCGGTCCATTCATCTTAGGGTAGGCAGACTTAAAAGTATATGGTGAGTTAGGCTGACCTGATATAAAACCTTTTACACCTTTATTGACAAATTTAAAATAATTAGCAGCATCAGAACTCTTGGGATAACCTACATCAATTGAGTAACTTGAACCATCTTTCAGCAATGAACCTTCTCGGATATCATCACTAAGAGTTCCAGTGTCTACCTTATCTGCTTTCTGAATATTCTCCTGAACCTTTAAAATAAACTTAGCAGCGTATCTAAGTATAGTCTTTTCTATGAATGGAAGTTTACCAAGACTTTGATAATCTTCATTACTTGCTGCTGCTGATGCTATTGCCACATCATCTATAAGTACATCAACATCAACCTTTGCCATATTGTTTCTTTATCAGTTCGTTATCATGTTCCATCTTCGCTTTCAAGTAGGCAAGGTCATTCAGGAAGTTTATTGTAGGTAGGTCAAATGCTTGGTTAAGTGTGATGCCTTCAAACTCGGCAACCAGTTTGGTTTGATAAATCCATCCATAATGTTGCATAAAGCCTCCCATCCCTTCTCTGCCTCCTCCATCGTTATCTTCTCCACCATCATCTGCTTGACCAAATAATCCTTTGAATTCTTTATCCAAAGTCTGTAAACTTGATAAAAAAAAACCACCGAACCGAGTACGTTTACAATGGGTGCTTCAAGGATGTCTTGTGCGTATTCAGAATGCTTACTCGCATCGTATTTGTCATCCTTCCAACCGAACCAAGTCTTTTTCTGAGGTATGACCATACAAGCAAATATCTTGTGTAGGTTTCCCATAACATCAGAACTGAAGTGCTTGGATTCAATATACCTCGCAGCAGGGATATTCCTAACATCATAGATGCACTTATAAACCCTCCCGTTTACCTTTACAAAGTCTACTGCTTGTGGTTGGATTTCAGTATGTACAAATGAGATAGATTCAAGCAAAGGACCAAGTTCTTTAACTGGTAAAGAATCAATCTGATGCTCAGTAAGGTTCTTTAAAATAGATGCAACCTTAACCGATAAGTCAAGGTCAGTCATGTCCTTAGCATTAGCATAAAGGTCATTAATCTGTTGATACTGAAATACTGTTACATCCGACCAATTCATATTACTAAATAGTTTAAATGTGGTTTAGTGTATAATCTATCTACTCCCGAACAAGGTTATGAGGGAAGTTGGTCAGAACAGAAGTTGCCCCCTACCCCCAATAGGAAACAACTACTGACCATCTACTCCGTCACATAGGTAATCGGGTTAGTCGGCTGAAAAGGGAAAAAGTTACATCCTTCTTTTCATTTAACAGATTTAAACTCCTTGAATTCAGAACTTTGAGAGGTAGTGGTCTACTTGCATAATCAAGTATGGGCAAAAAAGAACCCACACTGGATGCAACAGTATGGGTCTAATCGTAGCAGGTTTGCTAAAATCAAACCCGAATTATATTGCATCTATCATTCGGATTGACTATGCAAAAATACTAAATATTTTAGAATACCAAAGATTTTAGCAAATATTTTTTAAAAAAGTAGTTTCCCCCCGACTTCCCCCCGGTTTTCCCCTATGCGAAAGAGTACCTGCCACTCCCCACATTCTTCTGAAGGTGTTGCCATGCAAGGGACAGACTTACGCATAACTCCATTTATAACCATAAGCAGTTGGTTTCAAACCTCTTGCACATCTAACAATGGATTGGTATTTAATATTCATTTTTGATGCAATACTTCTAATGCCAATATGCTTTGCTATGAAATTTCCATCTAAATCCATCTGTATTATTGCTTTTGATGTATTGTGATTTTCCCCAGTCCTCCCCTTCCAATACCGTATTGGAGTGCAAAGGTTGTTATCCCATGCGTGCCTTGTGTTTTCTTTTGCCGTTACCCATTCAAGATTTTCTAACCTATTGTCATTTTTTATACCATTCTTATGGTTAATATATGGTTTATTCTGTGGGTTTGGTATGTATTGAATCGCCAATAATCTGTGCAACTTATAGCATTTTTGACCTATGCAAGATATTACATAACCCTCTTTTGATTGATATCCTTTCAGATACTTTCCAGTCTTGTCATTAAAAACTAATCCTTCCTTTGTAATTGAATAACCATCAATTCCTTTAATTTGTTCCATAAAAAATTAAACCCCTCATAAATATAATGGTGGTAGTCATTATAAATACTTGGGGAATAAAATATTTTCAATTGTTGCTACCACACAACAATGCAAATATACATATTTTACGCAAAATAATAGCGACCTTTTTGCCCATGTGTCTGATAATGTTTCCATGCGAGAGCAAGAGATACGCAGCAGTCATCATGGAATCCCTGGGGTGCTGAATACTTTACCCCATAAGATGTGTACTGGTACTCAAAGATTTCCAACTCATCCACGATAGGACCGGAAGGGTAGGTTATTTTTCTTTGGTGTATGGCAGATGCTAACCCCTCCATCAGCATCTGCTTTGAGGTAGAACTAAACTTATATCCTTGCACATCTAACCCCTCCCGTTGCATATCCTCAAAGATTGGGTCGCCCACCCCCGTAGAATCCATCAGGATAGGTGCTTTTGGTAAATTAATGATATACTCCTTTGTTTGCCTCCAATCCCTTTGGAAG
>Ga0222713_10003250_pt1 | contig 16969 bp, 21 predicted proteins | sample C33_649DmetaG_FD_165061 | JGI IMG/M metagenome (GOLD analysis project Ga0222713, IMG submission 165061) | Estuarine water microbial communities from San Francisco Bay, California, United States - C33_649D | ecosystem: Environmental > Aquatic > Marine > Unclassified | place: USA: California...
ATAGTCTTCTTACTGCATCTTCTTCTGAAGTAGCTCGTTGTTCTCTATCTAATGCGCTAGGACCTCCTAATAAATCTCCCCATGTACCAATGTCTTCTACATCTGCAACCATAGCAGTTCCAGTAGCTCCTCCCACAGTAACCGCAGCAAATTTTTGTGTCCCGGATAATTTATTTAATTCTTTTGCTCTTATTATTGCTTTAGTGGTATTAGGTGTAGCTCTTGCTACTTTATTTAATTTAGCAGCAGTAGACCATTTATTATAAATTTTATTTGCTGTATCTGCTACTTTAACAGCACCAGCAGCTCCCATTCTTCCATAACCATATAATTGAGTTAATGCAGAAGTTAATTTTCCAACAGCTGAGTCTTTAACTACATCTTCAGCTCCTTGTTGTATTTTTCCAAATACCGTATTACTAAAATATTTTTCTAATTGAGCTACTTTACCTTCATTTGTTGCAACACCTTTTGGTCCTAATGCATCCATGATTTCTGCAGTTAATGATACAACTCCATATGGAATTTTAATAGTTGCATCCACCACTCCTGCAACAAATCCACTAAATGGATCTATTTCACCTATAGGTGTAAGTTCTTGTTCCTTGACTCCTGCTACTCGCTCCCCGATTCTTCGTGCTACTTTTCCAGCAGCTAGGAAACTATCTCCTGATAATTCTACTCCTCTAGGTCCAAATAAAAAATCTGATATAGGAGTAGGTTCTCCTTTTGTTATTTTAGGAACTTGTATAACTGGTTTTTCTTTCTCAGGTTCCTTTTCCGGAGTTAGAGAAAACTCATCTATATAAAAGTCTTCTGCCACAATTCCTCCTTTATGGTTTTCTTAATAATTCGTAATCTTCAGCTTTTATTTCAAATATTTTTTTAAATTTATTTTTTCCTTCATATAACCATGTGCTTCCGTCACTAGGATTTACATAAGCAACACCAGGTTCAAATTCGTCTTCTTTAGGCATATTTGTTTTTGGATCTAAAAACGCTGGATTAGTTATTGTACCTTTTGATAAAGATGTAAAAGATACACGAGCGTAAGGAGCTTTTCCTATATTTTGTAATACATCATTAGCTGCTATAGCTTTAATTTGATCATTTTTAAGTTTTCCTTGATTCATAATATTAGTTGATTCTGGTCCATATACTTTTTGTAATCTTTCAATATTATCTTTGTATCTTCTAGCCGGATCTCTTAATTTATCTGGTGCATATTCTTTTCCACCTTTGGCATATGCTAAATTTTCAGCAAAAGCTTGTTGAAGACCTAATAAAGCTAATTGTTTTTTAGCTGCTTCTCTTTTATCTAATCCTTCATATAATCCTTTGGTAGGTTCTTTAGCTGCACCTGCTGCAGTAGTTAACAATCCTCTAATACCTCTTCCTCCTACCGGTCTAGCAGACATTAAATTTAATCCAAACTCTGTTAAAAATTTACCTGTTGGATCATAACCTGCTCCAGATCCAACTAATTTTTGTGCTATGTCAGCATAATATCTGGCACGAGTTCCTATATCAGGTATTCTAGTTTTTCCTGTAGTAGTTATTGTTTGCGTAGATGGTGTATATTGTATATCTCCTTGAATGGTTGGATAACCAGTTGGACCTATACCATAAGTTTCTCCCGTTTCTATATTAATATCTCCTAAAGATGGACCATCTGCATAATTTTTTCTAGGTGCAGCCATAGACACAATACCTTCTACAACTTCTCCACCTTTTCTAAACATTGGTCTTTTTAATATTCTAGACATAATTATGGTGTTGTTGGATTTTGAAAAATATTAATCGGATTAGTTGGAGTAGGATTAAATGCTTTATATATTCCAGCCAACGTAGCACCTGCTCCTAATGCAGTTTGTAATGGACTAGGTGAAGGAGTAACTGTTTGTTGAGTTTGTCCTGGGTATCCAGAAATTAATCCCATTACGCCTTGACCATAAGTTTGAGCCGCTTGTAAAGGTTGATATGCTTGTTGATAAGCTAATTGTTTTTGAGCTTCTAATAATGATTGAGCTTGTGCAGTTTGTTGAGATCCTAAAGAACTTAAACCAGCAATTTGTTGTCCTAATAATGCAGGAGTTGCTTGTGCTAAATTCATTTGTTGATTAAATTGTTGTTGAGCTAACTGTTGAGCTTGACCATAACCTTGTTGTAATAATTGAGCTTGTAATGCCGCTCGATTCCTGTCGCTCGCTGCTTGATACTCGCCTCTAGCAACTCCTTCTCGTCCACCACCAAATGCTCCTTGAGCAATAGCTGCTTGTGGAATTCCCATTGCACCTTTTTGTGCTTGAATATCAAATTCTCTTAATGTAGTTCCAATAACATCTTGTTGATAAGGAGACATATAAGCTTGATAAGCAGTAGGTCCTGTTGCAGCTTGAGCCGCTTGTAAGTAAGGTTGATAACCTCCTAGGCCACTTGCTAAACCATATGCTTGTTGTGTTAAAGCAGATTCTGGTGCTACATATTGTGGTCCATAAAGTTTAGATACATCTAAAGATTTAATACCACCAACGGCACCGGCTAAATCTTCTAAATAAGTTTTACTTGCTGCTTCTATATGCGGTGCAGGTAATATCTGTGATTGGGATACTTCAGCCATTAAGCTACTCCTCCGTTTTCAAGTTTCTTCATCATAGCATACATTCTTTGTGCGCCTACATTTGTGTCTCCACCACCTGCATTTTTAACTGCGTCTGCGGTAAATACAAATTCGTTATTAGATAACATTGCAGGAATATCATCTGCTCTTTCCTTTACACCAATTGGTGGAACAAATCCACCTTGGTCTCTATAATCTAATTCTGCTACTCCTTGTTGATTTTGTCTTGGATTTCCTACTGGCATTCCCATCATACTTGATATTTGTGGAGCTGCCATAATACCTTCATTTACAGATCCATAAGCATAACCAATTCTTCCACCATTAGCTGCCATAGCTATAGGATTATAGTTTTTATATGTGTTTGATGAATAATCCCAAGGACCTCGTAATCTCTCTCTTATTCTTCCAGTCCAATCTGCTACTTGTTTACTTTGATCAAATGGAGTTTTTTCTTCTTCTTTAGGTGGAGACACTAATGATCCTAATAATCCACCTCCTAGTACATATGGTAAAGCTTTAGATGCGCCACTTGCTACTTGGCCAAGAGCTGTTGAACCAAAATCTTGTTTTCCATAACTTCCAAACAATCCTTTAACACCTGAATCAAAGTCTCCCATAGGAGCTTGACCAAACAATGTTTTACCTAAAGTTTGACCTAAAAAAGATTCACCTAAACCAAATTGTCCACCTGATCCTAATAATCCAGCACCACCTGCTGCATTTCCAAATAAACTAAATCCTCCTGGTTGAAGTCCAAAACCACCACCACCTGCATAAATTGCAGCAGCAGTAAGAGCTAGTTTACCAATATCACTTGATACAATTCCTTTAACAGCTTTAGTTACACCTTTAACTGCTCCAGAAATTGCTTTACCAATTCCTCCTAAAAAATATCCTTGTCTATTTAAAGACATAATTCCACCATTCGCCATCTCTTGAGCGTCTTCTGCATAATCAGGATACATGTCTGGTGCTCCTGTGTATCCTTCTCCTGCATCTTCTCCTGGAGCTAATAAATTTTCTCTATCTTTCACTTCAGTCATAAACTCTTCATTACTAGCTTGTGGTCTAAGTCCTTTCATTAGACTCATAACTTCTTCATCAGCTTGTGGTTTTCCAGAAGATAGTTCTTTCATAGTTTCCATTGCAATTACTCTAGGTCCACCTGTTCTTATTACTTCTGGATTTATTTTACTTAATTTAACTAGGACTCTACCAACTGCTTGAGCAGCTGCTTCAATACCCATGCCAGTTGCTTCAACAACCATTTTTACAGCGTCACCAACCATAGTTTCAATGCTATTAGAAGATGTTTGTTGCATCTGTCTCATTGGCATTGGTTGTTGTAATTGTTGTATTCCTCTTCTAGGGAATGTTCCAACTGCGTATAATTGTCTATTCATTTGTGATCTTGCAATACCCATATTTTAGTTTAATTGTTAACAATGTGGCAGGCGCAATAGTCCTGAAATAGTTTACTTTACTTGGTTTTTTACTCGTCGTCAACTTTTTTAAGACGTATTAAATCATCCATTAAACGACCCGTATAATGATATTCTCCCACATGGGTTAAATAGTCTAACGTATAAATATAACATTTACCACCCATATCTGTCCATCGTTGGCAGAATCCAAAGTCTTCTCCAAAGTATCGTTTGGTTAATTTACAATGTAAAGTATCAAAAAAATTATAAAAATAAGGTTTTTCTACTTCTTTTCCATTAACCACAGTAGGCTGATTAATCTTTAAATCTGGATAATGTTTCATCATACGTTCAAATACCGATCGTTTAATTAACATACATCCAGTAGGAGCATGAGTAACTTCCATAACTCCATCTTTAACTGTAAATTCTTTTTGATTTTCTAATTTAATAGGAAAGGTATAGCCCATAGCGGATAAAGCTAAGTAGTCTTTAGCATGTTCTTTTTCATTTCGTTTATATAATTTTTCCCAATCAATAGTTTTCATAGGATAAGGTGCTGCTATGACATCTAAATCTTTTTCAATCATAGTAAAAATAGTCTTAGGATCAAAATCAATATCAGAATCAATAAATAATAAATGAGTATAATGATCGGGTTGTTCGAACATATTAGATACACAAAGATTTCTTCCTTGCGTAACTAAAGATGATTTTAATAAAGAGAAAGAAACCATAATACCTCTCTTCATACATTCTAATTGAAAAGTTAATAAAGCTTGTGTGTAATGAATAGAACATTCACTATGAACTGGAGTGGCCACAAAGATAACTGGCTTCCCGTCGCTCGCCACTTGCTTCTTGTTGGTTTCAATCCAGATTGGTTTACTTGCGTCTTGCATTGATAGCTCCTTGTAAGAATCGTGACCATTCACCACCTTTTTTCTGCCAAGAATAAAAACGGTTACAATAGTCTATTTGAAATTGAAGATGATATTTAGTTTGTTCGGATCCTAGATTCGTGGCTGCCATTTCAATAGCATAAGCAAAATTTTGTGCTAGGTTGATAAAAGATGTTTGATACGGAATATACGCTGGAAACTCTGCTCCTGTTTCAAACAATGCTCCATAGTCAGTTGTAATACAATATAGTCCTGCAGTCATACATTCGAGCAGCGAGATGCAAAAGGTTTCTTCCCAGATATTAGGATAAGCAAAAATATGATATTCGTGTAAATGTTCTAAGATATAATCATTAGGTTTATATCCAATATAATTTACATTTGGTAATTGTTTAGCTTGTTCATAGAGTCCTTGATAAGCAGCATCATTTACTTCTTTAAATGCATCGCCATACACTTGTGTAGAAGAATATACATCTAAAGTAATTAATGGATTCTTTACTAATTGCATAGCTGCAAGAATAACATTCAATCCTCTCCATGGAGTAGGTTGAAATATTAATTTAATAGGATCTCCTTTTTTATATTCTAGATTTCTTGGTTTTATAGGAATGACTCCATTTTTAATAACCACACATTTCTCTGTTGGAATATCAAAAGCCATTCTAAATTTTTCATAGTTCCAATGTGAATTAAATACATACCAATCATATTGATGATGATTAGATTTATCTTTAAAGAAAGGTTGTAAGTTAGGTTGATCGTAAGAATTCTTCTGCCATAAGATATTTACTTTATTAGGATCTAAAGGAACTTTCCCTGGAATAGAGGTACATATCTGTACTTGATCTAATAATTGTTTATCTACATGTCTTTCTAAAAAAGAATGTTGTAATTCGGTTCCGCCTGCTGGCTTCATTTCTGTCCCATTATTTTCTCTAATAATTCTAATCCTTCATTCGTTACTATCACGGTTGTATCTATTGCTAGATCTTGTTCTTCATGATGTTGTAAGAATTCTTCTTTAGTAGAATAAGTTTTATTAGTAGAAATACTTCTAAAAGTATGCGTCGTGTCGCATTTAATTTTTGGTATGTCTTTATCCATTCGTATCTTCTCGATTTATTTCTAGTATTGCTATGGCAGCACTTATACCAGAAACATCGGAAGATGCAAGTAATAGGATATCATTTTCTTCTAATACAATAGGACCTTTTGCAACATTACATATAGTAGGACCACTAATAACTGCATGAGCAATAGGATAAGTAGTAGCCGCTGTTGCATCAATAATATATGCATCAACATTTTTGGAACCACTAGTATTGGTAAGTTGAATATTTTGTATAATTGCATTTGCATTAGATGGACAAGTATATACTACTGTTGCAGTAGTAACGGTCGGATCATAGAATGCGTTTTTATAAAAATTTGCCATTATGTTAAATCAAGCCATTTAAGTTGTACTGCACATTTACCATTATTAGAACCAGAACGTACAGCTAAAGTTAATACATCAGAAACACCTGCAATTGTCTGTCCTAATTGATATGCCCAGTTAATAAAATCAGCACCACCAAAAACAGATGGAGCAGTTTTTCCTCCTAAATAACCACAAGCAGTTTGTGTTCCAATAGAAGTTAAATCAACTGTAGTTAAATCATATTCTACATTATCATTATAACTAGTATAACTAAATGGAGAAGATGGAGTTGCTCCCAGAAATAAACCAAATTCAAAATCGTTATTAGATATGTTTAATACATCTATACCTGATGGAACTATAACCGCATAAGGTCTACCAGATTTAATTCTAATGGTTGCTAAATTATAAAAAGTATTAGCAGTTGTTAAGTTAACACCTGTTGCAATATCAGCAGTTCTAATAAGTTGAGATACTCCATCTGGATAATAACCTCCTTCGGACATAACAGTGGAACAAATCTGTTGTAGTGTTGCTGCACCTGATAATGTTCCCGTTGCTTCTATTTCATATCTTATGGGTAAGTTTGCTGATTGCATATAAACGGTAGTTAAACTATTTGCATTTTTAAAAGTATGAGCAACAATGAATTTACCATCAATAACAAATCCAACTCTAACTGCTCCTACTCCTAACCATTCAAAATCCATAAATAAGATGTTGGCATTGGTTTCAACTAACGTATATCCAGAAGGTCCTGTGCCATCTAACTTATCACCGTTCCAAGATGATTGTGCAATTGGATCATCTACTGAAGCTCCTGATGTATAAGTACGTCTTACAATATATAAAGTAGATGCTGTCTTTTCAAAAAAGATTCCATTGTTAGCATCAAACATTCCCACTCTTTGTCTTAAGTTTGCATCATCTGCTGCCATTACAAAGGTATCTAAATTAAATAATGATTTACCTGGTTGATAAGACATAACTCTTTTGCTTTGTCTTATAACTTTATCACCACTAGCTGTAGTTACATTTAAATTAACAGTAGATTTATTTGCTGTATAAGTAACTGTTCCTGATCCCGTTAAAGATTCATCATACAAACCATTCTTGGACATTATGTTTTTACTGTCAAATAATGTAAGTGGATTTGAAACTCTTAATCTACCAAATGCATCATAAGCAGTAGAGCCATCTCCACCGCCAATTACTGTAGGTTCTACATTGACATTATTACAACTCATTAGCAACCGAACCTCATATTAAACCATGCAAATCGTTGCATCTCTTGTTTTATATCTTCTTGAAACGAAGTATTTAATTGTTGTTTAGTAGTATCTAAAGCTTGTAATACTTGACGTTGATTATCTGGATTATATTCTGGAGTTGGTTCTGGTACATAAGCTGTGATCTTTGCCATTATCTTCTTCCTCCTGCTTCAATATCTAAACGTAAAGTTCCATAGCGCCATGTTTGATCAATAGCATCATTCTCAATTTTAACACTTACTAATCTTCCTCTAACTCTCGTATCTACTTTCGTAGTAGAAGTACTAACGGTAAATGGCCCAGTAATCAAGGGTCCAGTAGAAGCACTTCGTTGTGTTTCTGATGGATAGTCACTTATAAATAAAGTTACTTTTGCATTACCGGATAAATTTTGAAAATCTGGTAAAAACCTTCTAACACGCATAATAAGTTGGCCATCTCCTGCCATTCCTTGTTCGGATATATCAAAATCTCCTGATCGTATGAAAGCAGGTATAGCTGTTTCATTTCCTAATGTATCTACTTCATTAGTTCCCGTTTCATGAGCATAATAAGTACTTGCTCCATTAGAATTAGTCACACCATTAATCGTAGGAAACGTGGGTGTTCCGGTTCTATTATATTTAGTCGCATAAGGTAAATCATAAGTTTGTGCATCATCATAAGTGGTTCTTGCCAACGATGAAGTCACCCAAGTTTGTTCTGCAAAATTAAAAGTAACGGATTTATTAATTTGTTGTGATGTTTGACTTGGATAAAACCAAGTTACTTCATTAAACAAACTATTATGACCTGCGTATATAATTTCTCCTGCATCATAATTAATACCTGGATTACCAGTTACACCATTTTTAAATACATAATCTTCTACTAAAGAAGGAATTTGTTTTACCGTACCATCAAACATAAAGAAACCTCCTCCATATCCCATCCAGAACACGGCTCCTTGTGCATATACCATTGCATGTTGGCCAATACATCCACAGTTTGTTCCTACTTGTCTAACGGAAAAAGTAAAAGGTGCACCTACATATTGAACCACATATGCTGCTTGATCAGTCAAAACAAAGACATAATCTTTTCCTTGAATAGCACCTATAATTTTATTTCCAGTATCTAATCTAATAAATCCAGCGGTGTTGGTTGCAGTAGGTGTATAGATGTTATAATCTTCTTGGTTAGAAAATCTAAAAAACATTGGATCAAACGTAGAAGAAGATCCAATCGTAGTTTCTGTTCCAAAATGAAATAAATGTCTATCTCTATCGGATACTAATGTTTGAGCTGTTTTGGTAGGAGCTCCTGACATAACCGTAGCTCTTACATTTAATCTATCTACTGCTGATGGGTCCCAAGTATATGTTTTACCTTTATGAATAGTTGCAATTAAAATTTGTCCAAAGTTATCTAGAGACCAGTTGCCAGGATCGAGTGACACGGTTGCTGCTGTATCGGTTTCATCTCCCCAACCAAAGTTAGAAGAATTCCATTCTCCTGTTCCAAAACCATAACCATAAGTTTCAAAAGGTGGTCCTACAGTTACATACGGAGTTACGGTTGCACTTCCTCCTGCGGACATACCACTTCCTGATTCGTTGGAAGGCATGGTAATAGTAAATGTATTTGAAGTTCTATCTATAACTTCAAATGGATTAGTTGTAAAATCTGCTGCCACATATCCTGTAACTCCTCCACCAGGTAATGTTACCGAAGTAAATATAATATAATCTCCAACTAATAATTCATGTCCTGTTTTATTTACAGTCACAGTAGAAGAACCTGTAGTAGAATCAAAAGTACATCCTGTTTTAGCTGTTCCTAAAGGAGTAATGTCATAGAAATCTCCTTCGTAATAAATAACAAGAAGTTTATTGGTTCCAATAGCAGCATATCTTTTTCCATCAATAGCTGTCCAAGTAAGCTGTGCTCTTGCTGGTCCCGCTAATGTAGTAGAAACTAATTGTTGCCAACCACCTATTTTTTCAGGTTGTCCATAGCGAAATCTTACAAAATCACCATCAATCCATTGCCCTTCGGCTCCTGATGCTGTTTCTTGTTTATTGAATCCTGGCTTAAATGCTACTTTTGTTAATGGCATACCTTGTATTATATACTGGTTTATAGTAAAGTAAACGCAGAAATATGAAGAATAAAGAGATAACTACTACTGTAATTGACAACTGGCTAGAACCACAATTAGCTGACTTTATGTCAACTTATTTATTAGAAGGAATATTATATAGTCCAGCGCATCAATCTATTGAAGGAGATAAAGATAGTATTACTTTTTTAGCAGGTGTTATTCCAATGAATCCATTAATTAATTTTATAATATATAAATTAAATTTTATTAAACCTGTAAAAGTATTAAGAGTTTATACTAATCTTCAGTACCAAAATATGGAAGGTACATTTCATTCAGATGATGGGGATATCACTTTTTTATATATGCCATCTAAAGGACTAAATTTAGATGAAGGGCATTTTGAAATAAAAGACGAAGAAAAAATAGAATATAAATTTAATAGATTGATTTATTTTGATGCTAAAAAGATGCATAGAGGAAACGCTCCTAAACAAAATATACCAAGAATAACATTAGCTTTTAAAACAACGTCACTAATATGAATAAATATATAGAATGCATTAATTATTTAATACAAAAAAAAGCAAATTGTATAAACCACTCAAAATCAAACTTATTTAATCATTTAATAGGAACATACAATATTTTAAGAAAATGGGATTGTCACGAAGATATTTGTTTTGCAGGATTACTTCATTCTATTTATGGAAATGATTTTTTTACAATTAAAACAGAAATAGATAGATCTGTAATTAAAAGTTTAATAGGAGAAAAAGCAGAAGAATTAGTCTATATTTTTAATAAAAATAGATATGAAAACAAAGAAGTTTCTATTATTTCTTTTGCCAATGAACTAGAACAAGATATGTTTCATGTATTTGATAATACATATGATAAAAAAAATACAGATGATTTTTATTTTTATTTTAGAGATATAGCTCCATGGAGATTTTTAGGTTCTGCAAAAGATAAATCTAACTGGAGAAAATTTACCTATAATTTAAATTTTAAGAATAAAATTGAAAGTACATTAAAAACTATATCACAAAATATTTTAAAAAATTTAAATATATATGATTTTTTAAAAGAAGAAACGGTATATGCCAGTGCAAATCCATTTGGAACAGTACATGAGGTACACACAGATTACGGAGATGAAATAGCAAAAGGCGTTACAGTTATGTTTTATTTAAATAATAATTGGAAAATAGATTACGGAGGAGAAACTGTTTTTTTTAATCAATCACAAAATGAAATCATTAAAAGTATAATTCCTAAACCATCTAGAGTAATAGTATTTGATGGAGGACATCCTCATTGTGCTAGAGATGTAAGAAGAGACGTCAATGACTTAAGAATGGTTTTAACTTTTAAATATAAAATAAATATATGATTATAATAGATCCTATTAAAGACGAAGAAAATTTTTCTTACAGCACTATGGTAACTTATCCAAAAACCACACAAATATCTCATGGTGTTTATGATAATGTAGTAGATATGATGAATATGACTACTATGATTAAAACAAATATTAAAAATAGAGGCGAAACAAATGTAAAAGGAGGAATGACTGACTGGACTTTTTTTAATGATAAACCAGAATTTCAAAGATTTTTAAACTATATAGTTAAAAAACATCAAAACATAAATCCTCTATTTATTAAAGAAAAATGGTACACAAATAAACCAATCATACATGCATGGGGAAATGAATTAGTAAAAGGTGAACATGTAAAAATGCATACACATACGTCCCATCACATAATTTTATATTTAACAGAAGGAAGTCCACTTCTTGTTCCAGAATTAAAAATAATTATCAAACCACAAATAGGTTCTTACTATATATTTGAACCATATATTTTGCATGGAGTTCCTGAAGTAACAGATGATTCCACTAGATATAATTTAGTTGCAAATATTATCGAAGATCCAGATTGGGAAACAAGTAAAAAAATTAATTCGGCAGCATCAACCAAGAAGTCATAATATATTTTTCTCCTTCTAATGGTGGATTTCCTCTATGTACATAAGGAAAAGCAGCTGGCCAAATAACACATCTTCCTTTTACGGGTTTTACTCGAATGGATTGATGAAGAAATTCTGTCTCTCCTCCTTTTTCTATATCATTTAAATAAATAGTAAACACTAACGCTCTTCGAGCATCATCTTGTCTGCCACTATGTTCTAAATGCCAAACATGATACCCTTGAGTAGGTAATGTTTTTTGTATTTTTAAAGTAGTGTATTTAAAATCACTTATTGCATATGCTGCTAAAACACCTGTAGCATTTTGATAATGTCTTAGTGCTATATCAAAATTAACTAATAAAGGTTTAAATTGCTCAAACCAAGTGTCTACATGTTCATTTAAAGAAATAGCTTTATCATTTTTAAAATTTAAATCAGCATTTTCAGACTGCAGTCTATCATATGCTTTGTTTTGATCATTTTGTTTTTCAAAATAATTAATAGCTTTGTCACATTCTATATCTGGAATATATCCATCATAAATTCCAATATGATGTGTTAATTCTACATGTCTTTTTTTATTTAATTCCATTTTCTATCTCCCATTGTTTTACTGTAAACTCATTATCATCTTTGAAATCTGAATATTTTCCATGTTTGTCAACGTAATGTAAAAATACTTGAGCACAACCATCTCCTTCAAATGGTTTTCTACCATGTTCTAAGTCACATCCTAAATATATTATGGCGTCTCCTTCTTCCATTGTAATCCAGTTATTTTCCATATGTATAGGCCATATTTCTGTTTGATGGACACACGCAGTTACACTTATTTCACAAGAAGGTCTATCTTTATGATTTTCTAAAATAGATCCAAATTGATAATATCTCCAAAAACCATATGTTTTAAATAATTGTAAACCAGTTTCTTCTTCAATTTTAGGAAGTTTTAATTCTAATATGGCATTCATTAATGCATCTTTGTACCAAGCAGGAGAAAATGGAGATATGGGATCTGTAGTCCAATCTTCGTCTAACTTATTAACACAATATTTTTTCAATAAAGTTAGTTCTTCTTTAAAAAAGAAATTTTTTATTAATTTATATTTAAATTCTTTTATATTAGCCATGCTACTATACTATATCTAATTCCTTTAGTTACAGGTTCTACTCTGTGCGGATACTTAAAATTACTTGGAAACATAATACAAGTTGCTGCTGTACATTTAACTCTTTTCATTTCCGTATTATCTTGATTATAAAAAACAAAATCTCCTCCTTCATAATCTCCATTTAGATTTAGAATAAAAGTGAGTGTACGTTGACCAGCATAAAAATGATCTGTATGAATATCATATTTTCCACCTATTTCATATTTTAATAAATCTATTTGTTGTAATCTACTTGTCATTAAATATGGAAATTTAAATTTATAGTGGGAGTAATGTTGTTTAATAATTCTATCTATATGTTTAAAAAAAATTTTGTCTGATATACTATTATCTTTCAAAATATGCCCAAATACGTTTCTATGTTTTATATCTCCTGTAACTGTAGGTAGTTTATTAATTGATTTTTTATCTATGTATTTTTTTATTAAGTCAATAAAATCTTTATTAACCAAATTATTTAATACAACTATTGCATCTTCTAATTTCATAACTTTATGATTATAAATTTATATTCTTTTTATAAAAATTGTCTAGAGAAAGAGGGAAGATATATTATTTTAAATCTATTATTTCTATATTTCCTGCAATTGTTTTAGCTTTTGAATTCGATTTAACCCAATGTTGCATATAACCAGGAAATACTAATAGGTCACCTTTATTACAATTTGGTTCATATTCTCTTTGAAAAACAGTGGTATCTTTAAATTCTAATAAATCTTTAACAGGAGAATTGAATACAGTAAATGATTTTTTTACATCATAATATAAAATAAAACAATAATCAGAAGGATGTACATGTGTTCCCTGAAAATCATTTTTATCATAAATATTCATCCAAATGCTTGTGACGTTAAATACAAAAGTTTTATAATTTAATAACTTAAATATATTTGAAAACACATCAGTTAACTGTATGTTAAAGTAATTTATATCCTTCGGTAAAAATAAATTAGGAGTATTTAAAGTTGTTTTTATTTTAGATTCAAAACTTCTTTTAAATTCTTTATTATTAATTTTAAATTTATTTAAATCTATATTTTTAATTGCTATATAATTAGGAAAAATATTTACAATCTTTATCATTATTCTTTGTTGTAGATAATCTATAGCAAAGAATATAAAATTGTCTAGAGAGAGGAATAAGAAGTAGGTCTTGGTCCTTTTTCTGATTCTACTCTAGGATCAGCATCCCAATCAGATTGTAACTGAGATAAATGAGCCGAATCCCATTTATTTATGAAATCATTAAAATCACCTAAATTAGCAGATGAAAAAGTGCTATGTGGGGTAGTATCTCTATACTCTACTTCATCTGTTGGTACTGTGGCTCCATATTGAATAGCCCAAATATTAGAAAATTTAGGTTGAGACCAAAATGCATCATCAGAAATTTTATAAGCCGTTCCTGCTGCATCTCCTTTTTGTTTAGTGATTTTTTTATCTTCAAAAACTACTGTCCAATTTGAATTTGTTGCCATGTTTATTCCTTATGTTTTAATAATATAAATTAATGTTAAATATGGTTGTAATACTGAATTTGCACTTCCTGTAAAGTTAGCAGACATATTGTGTGAGTGACCACCATTTCCTCCTGAATTTTGAGTAGCTCTAGTAACTGGATAACCTTGGGCACCTACGAAAGGAACACCTGGTTGATCAGTTGATCCATTACCAGCTGCTATGTTATGAGCATGTGAAGCTAGTTGTGATTCAGATAAGGTAGCATTAGCTGTTGATCCAGATATATTTCCAGTTGGAGTAACTGTGTTTGCTCCGCCTGAACTTGCAAAAGTTTTATTATTTGATTTGTGTACTGCAACTTTATCCGTTAAATCTGGAACATTAAAAGTAGTAGATCCATCACCTGCTCCATAAGTAGTTCCTATAACTGCAAATAAAGCAGCATAAGTGGTTCTTGAAACTGCTGATCCTTCACATTCTAAAAATCCTGTTGGTGCAGTTGATTGTGACCATGGAGTAATAGTTCCTGTAGGAATACCTTCAATACCTGTAAGGTTTGCTCCATCAAAATCATATCTAGTTGCTTCGTAATTAGCCATGTTCTATTTCTCCTTGTAAGTCCATCCAGTAGTTGCGTCACCAGAATACACTAACGTGAAACCTGCACCTTGTGTATTAATAACTAGATCTGCTGCTGCATTTGCTATATTAGATCCGTTTCTTCCTATAGTCAATGCGTTGGTGTTAAAATCATATCCTTGGTCGATTACAGAAACTTGATCTCCTGTCGCTGGAGAACCTGGAAGAGTTAAAGTAAATGCTCCACCATTGGTATTAGCTAAAATAGCTGCACCAGCTTGAACGGTTTCTGCACCAGTGATTGCTCTCCATACTTGTTGTTCTGAAATTTTTTCTACATTAGTTGCATCAGAATATAAAACATATTTATTTCCTTCTGCTAATTTAATTCCTGTTCCTGAAGAAGTTTTAAATGTAACTTGGTATCCAGCATGATCTACACCATCTATAATATTATAAGTTTTTTCAATTCCATCTGGAACGACAACGTTAACATCTGCTGCTAATGTTCCAGTTAATTTTAATGTTGCATTTTTTCCATTAGATAATGCACCATTAGTGAAAGTTAAAGTTGCTCCAGTAGTATTATTTAATGTAATTGATTCATAACCACCGATAGCTTGTTGAAGAATAACTAAGTTTGTATTGGTAATTGTACCCCATTCACCGGCTTTTTCACCAGTGGCCATTAACTCCAATTTTAAATCTGTTGAATAACTTGATGCCATAAATTTTTATTCCTTATTTAATTATATTAATCATTTATGCGGCCGTGTCAACTTCTGTCCATGGAACGACTGTGCCGGTATCTACTTCATTCCATATTAGGTTATATACTGTTCCTTGAGAAATTGTCAATGAATTTCCAGTTAATTCTACAAATCCATCCGCGTCATAATCAACGCTATTTAATGCCATAGTTAAAGCAAATCCAGATAGATCTACTTCTTTACTAGGTACTAATACTGCTGTTCCTAATGAAGCTGTAATAGCAAAACCAGTTAAATCTACATTAGCGTCTCCCAAAGGGGTCACTGAACTTAAAGCAGCTGTCATAGCTACTCCCACAGGGTTAGCGTCTGGATCTGCGTCTATGAATCCTTCTTGTGCTAATAATGAAAATGCATCTGTAGGATCATTAATATCAACAACAGCTGTTCCATTTATTTCTGCAATAGAGCCAAGGCTAGCGGTTAATTCTATTCCTGTTAAATCAACATTTACATTAGTAAACGCAAAGACTGCTGTTAGACTTGCTGTTAATGGTATTCCTACAGGATTTGCATCAGGGTTAGCGTCTAAATTTCCTTCAGCGATAGATAAAGAACTTCCTACTAGATTTACCTCTGCTGATGCATTTACTTCTACAATAGATCCAAGATTAGCAGTTAGTTCTATTCCTGTTACGTCTACATTTGCCCAAATACCTGTTCCATTCCAAATATATTCTCCCCATAGATATCTTCCCCATCCAGTTAAATTATAAGCAAGGGTTCCTGTTCCTAAACTAGCAGTTAATTGAATTCCAGTTATGTTTGCATCTGGGTCTGCATCTAAATTTCCTTCAGCAATAGATAAAGAATTACCAACAGGAAAAACATCCACAGTTATTATAGGAGAAATATTTCCACTAGAAGAACTTAAAGGAAAACTATTTGGTATTGGATTTACATCAATAGCAGTAGCAACTGAATTTAATGTTCCAGTTAAAGCTATGCCAGTTAAGGAAGCAGTAATATCATTCTGCTCGCCCCATGCACCAGTACTCCAACTAAGTTCGCCCCAAGAATTGGCCATAGGAAATTACTCCTATTAACCAGAGATTCTAATAATCGCTGAACTGTTTGTTGGTGCTGGAAACTGAATTGTAAATGTTCCGGAAGTAGCTGTTTTATCTCCACCAAAATCTAATGCTGCAACAGCTGCGTTAGTAGCAGTTGCTGAAGTATTATAAATCAAAGCACCTCTTGCTGTAAGAGTAACTCCTGTGAATGATAAATTGTTAAAGTCTACTTTTGCTGTACCAGTTGTGATTGAAGTACCAGCATTTACTA
>Ga0222713_10003253_pt1 | contig 16958 bp, 10 predicted proteins | sample C33_649DmetaG_FD_165061 | JGI IMG/M metagenome (GOLD analysis project Ga0222713, IMG submission 165061) | Estuarine water microbial communities from San Francisco Bay, California, United States - C33_649D | ecosystem: Environmental > Aquatic > Marine > Unclassified | place: USA: California...
AGTATTCTCAAAAACATGCATACGACCGTTTCTCATTATTAAATCCTGATTTCAAAAGAAGATTTGAAGCGTATGATGTAAGGATGCCAAACTATGTAACCCTAACATACGAAGTAATGTTTTGGACAGGGTACACCGAGCATAATAATAAAATCATAGAACAATTTCAATATGCAGATAATGCATATTGGGGTGAAGATGGTAATTATAAATTTAGAGTTTCAGTTGCTAATTTTGATACACAGCAAGATGTTGGGGCTGGTTCGGAGAGAATAGTAAGAACTACTTGTAATTTAACAGTAAATGCTTATTTATTACCTAAGAGATTCGATAATCAACCTACTACACAAAAAGGATTCAGTATCAGAAAGGTAATTGTTACAAATGAAATTGTTTTACAAGGAAGTGATGGTTTCGATGTAAATGGAAGATTAACTACATCTTTGGAAAAACCATTGGAAGAATTTGGGAATCAATTATTGGGTAATAGAATTGAAACCGAATCTCCTGATGTATTTGGATTACCAATTCAAACTGAAGATGGAAACGATTTAATAGCAGAATAAAATGCCAAAAATATCAGCACTTAATAATATAGAACAATTAACAACGAGTAGTATTTTACCTGTTGTGGATGGTAATGAAACTCAAAAAGTTACTTTACAAAGAGTTATAGAATTTGTTAGTGCAAGTATTGATGTAACATTTGCTACTGAAATAGAATTATTACAAAGTGCATCTTCTATTACATCTTCTTTAAATGCTTTTGCGAGTGCATCGGTTTTATCGGTCGCATCTAAATTATCAACATCATCTTTTGAGGCATATACTGCATCGGTTAGTTCAGTTAATACATCTTCTTTATTATTAAGTTCATCATTTAATACTTTCACATCTTCTTATAAAACTGATAGCTCTAGTTTTGATAGTAGAATAACTGCAGCAACAAATGAACAAGATTTAAGCGGATTGGTAACAACTTCATCATTTAATTCATATACTGCATCAAATGATAGTAGAGTGAATTCTTTGATAAATGCAACTTCCTCTTACATAACATCAGCACAAACTTCATCATTTATTACTGAATCTGAAACCGGAAGTTTTGTAACGGATGTATCAATGTTCTTATCTAAATCAATTTTTGATTCATACACATCTTCATTAAGTGGAGCGATAAGTTCATCCGCACAAATAACTTCATTGGGATTTGCAACAACTTCATCGGTGTTAAGTGTTGATACATCTTCATTGGTAACAACTTCATCTTTTAATTCATATACTGCAAGTATTTCGACTGCAAGTTTGGTGAGTAGATTAAATTCAATTGAAAGTGTAAGTGGTAGTTGGATTACCGAGAGTGAAACTGGTTCATTTGCTTTAACTTCAAATTTACCAAATGTAACTCCTTTTTTAAGTGCTTCTACATTTAACACTTTTACATCTTCGGTGAATACTTCTTTAAGTAATGTTTATACAGCAACTGCTTCATTAAATACATTTACTTCATCGTATGTAACCGATAGTGGAAGTTTCGATAGTAGAATAACTGCCTTAGTAACATCAGGTGTACCCGCAGGAACTATCTCTGGTTCAACCCAAATAATTAATTTAGGATTTGCAACAACTTCTTCTATTGTTGATTTAACTTCTCTTAATAGTTTTACTTCATCTATTAACACAACAATTAAATCGAAACTAAATGCAGATAATGTATTAAGTGGTAGTATATCATATACATCATTAACCAATGTTCCATCGGGAATAGTTAGTAGTTCGACTCAATTAACAAATTTAGGATTTGCAATAACTGGTTCGAATACGTTTATCGGAAATCAGGCCATAAATGGTGATTTAGTAGTAACTGGATCTATAACTGCACAAACTTATGTTATATCCTCATCTCAAATTTATGTAACTCAATCTTGGTCTTCAGGTTCTACAATTTTTGGAAATGATATAACTGATACCCATCAATTCACAGGTTCAGTTTCTGTATCCGGTTCATTCACTGCAAGTTTATTAGAGGGTTATATGTGGGCAGGGGATTCTTCAAATAGAGCTAATGCTGTAACTACATCATCTCTTCTATCAACCGCATCATTTAATAGTTGGACAGGGTCTACCTTTAATACATTAAGTTCAAGCGTTTCAAATGTTCAAAATAATTTAAATCAAGTTACAGCATCATTGGGTGCTACATCAAATGCATTTAGTTTTACAAATGTAGTAAATCCAGCAAATTTGGTTTTAGTATCATATTTAACATCCTCATTCAATGGTGGTGTAATTGATATTTTGGGTGTAAATAATAGTAACGGAACTGCAACATCCACAAATTATCAATTTGCATCATATGGGTCAAATACTGGTATATCACAAAATGGTAAACAAACATCGGGAGCAGGTGCACCAAACTTAGCACCAACGATGATAGTATCTGGAAGTTATATAAACATTGTAGTTACATTATCAGGAACTTATAACATTAAAGGAGTAGCTAGATTATTCTAATAAATATAATACAAAGAAATGGCATTAGTATTTCCTATATCACCCTCAATCGAACAATACAACAAATTTCAACACATTAGCAGTATATATAAAATAACATCTTTAAATAGGTTATTTTTTTCAACCTTATATTTATAAAAGAATTCAACAATAAAATATTAGATGGCAACTTTCCAAATAAGAAGAGGTGGTAGTAGTGCTAAAGGAAACTTAGCACATTCAGAGCCTTACTTCAATAATGATAGTCAAAGTGTAGTTTTTGGAGCTAGTGGTAGTGAAGAAATTACTTTGGTAAAACTTAACACAGGAAAAACTTCAAATTCAAAATGGAGTGGTTCTTTGGCTAACTCCGGTTCATTATCTATTACTGGAGATTTTACTGCATCTAACGCTTATTTTGGAGGAAATGTTTTTATAAGTGGAAATCTTAAATTAGGAGATGATACTTCTGATACTATCAATGTTGTTGCATCTCTTTCTTCTTCTTTAATTCCAGAAGAAACAAATATACATAATGTAGGTAGTAGTACAAAATATTGGAAAGAAATATTTGTAAAAACCGGTTCAATAGAATTTCTTTCCGGTAGCATTGGAAATTTAACTACATTTTCTTCTTCATTGAATGATAGAATAGATAATTTAAATGTAGCTAGTTCATCTTTGAATTCTTATACCGCTTCCAATGATAGTATTAATACTACTCAAAATAATAGACTGAATAGTTTAGAAACTGAAAGCGGAAGTATAAGAACTACATTTAATTCATATACATCTTCTACAAATGGTAGATTAAATTCAATTGAAGGGGTAACGGGTTCTTATGCTACAACTGGTTCAAATACATTTATAGGAAACGAAATAATTTCTGGTTCCGTATCAATATCAGGCGGACAATTCAATGTTGTAACTGGAAGTGGAGGGCTAACAAGTTCTTTAACTTTTACTCATAATATAAACGCTCCATCTGATGGAAATGCTATTTTAGAATTAAGGCATAATAATGATGTTTATAACGATGATATTGCAATAAAATTAAGAGCAGATTTTGCAGGTGCTTATATTGATTATGAAGATGATACGGTGCCATATCCGATATTAAGTGTTCAAAGTTTTGCAAACAAAAACATATATATCCATCAAGATACTAGATTATTATTTTCTGGTTTGAAAATTGACGAAACTCTCAATGTTAGTCATAGTGCAGCTATAACGGGTTCATTAACTGTATTAGGGGGGATTTATTCACCGTCAATTTCGGGTTCTTTCACCGGTTCATTCAGCGGTTCGTTGGTTACTCAAGATGGTAGATTGGATGCGTTGGAAATTGAGAGTGCAAGTGTAAGAACTACTTATAATGCATATACATCTTCTACAAATGGAAGATTGAATTCTTTAGAATCAGAAAGTGGAAGTATAAGAAATGATTTTCATAATTATAGTTCATCTTTAAATACCTTTAGTAGTTCAGCGAGTAGTAGTATTGAAGGATTATTTTCATATACATCATCATTAAAGGATGCAATTGAATTAACTGGTTCTTCTGTGACAATTAAGGGCGATTTCTTAGTTAAAGGAATTGCAACGACCGTAAATTCTACCACAGTTGATATCGGTGATAATATCATTTCTCTTAATGGAACTGCGGCTACAAATGCTGGTTTGGTGGTTAGGGATGCAAGTGGAGCTTCTACAATATCCGGTTCATTAATTTGGGATGCAACTACTGATTATTGGAAAGCGGGGACTATTGGTAATGAAGAAGAAATTATATTACAAAATAGATATAATACATTCAGCTCATCTATTAACAGCAGAACTCAAAATCTAGAAGTACAAAGTGCAAGTTTTCATACATATAGTTCATCCATAAACAACTATACTGCATCTGCTAATGCTAAATTTTCTTCAATTGAATCTACAACTTCATCATTTAGTGGAAGATTAAATGATATTGAAATCTCAACAGGAAGTTTAAATTCATATACTGCATCAAATACTACAAATATTAACGCAATTCATACTTCAACTGCAAGTTTGAATTCATATACTGAATCTCAGGATTCTAAAAATGATGCATTATTCATTTCAACTGCTTCGCTTAATTCTTATACCGCATCTAATAATATTGTAATAAGTAATTTGAGTGCAGCTACTGAAAGTTTATACAACTATACTGCATCAACTGATTTAAGATTAAATTCAATTGAAACGATTACACAATCATTTGATAGTAGATTGGATTCATTGGAAACTGAAAGTGGAAGTGTAAGAACAACTTATAATTCTTATACCTCTTCAAATGATAGTAGAGTTGGTAGTTTAGAAACTGAAAGCGGAAGTATAAGAACTGATTTTAATTCATTTACCTCATCTTATACAACTCATAGTTCTTCTTTTGATAGTAGAATAGATGCATTAGAAGGATTTAGTGCCTCATTAGATACTTCATTTGTATCGGAAATTGAATTTGGAAATTATACCGGTTCTTTACATTCGTTTACATCTTCGGTAAATTCAATTACACAATCGTTTGATGGTAGATTAGATTCATTAGAATCAGTAACCGCATCATTAAATTCTGCAACATCTAGTTTATTTGTATCATCATCTGAATTAACATCTTCATTAATGACGATTTCATCATCATTAAGTGCGAGAATTAATAATATCGTTGCTGGTACTGGATTTTTAGAGGATACAACATTTGAAGGATATACAGCTTCTGCAAATGGAAGGATGGATTCATTAGAATTATTTACATCTTCTATAAATTTAACTTATGCAACTGATGCTGATTTGAATTTATTGAGTGCTAGTTTTAATTCATATACATCTTCGACTGATTCGAGAATAAGTGATATTCTTATTGCAACAAGTAGTTTAAATTCTTTCTCATCTTCTGCGGATGAAAGATTAGATTCATTGGAATCATTTACTGCATCTATTGATACAAATTACGCAACTGATGCAGATGTAACTGCTTTAAGAGGAACATTAAATTCATATACTTCCTCAAATAATGGTAACATATCAGCTATTCACACTTCTACGAGTAGTTTAAATTCTTATACCGCTTCGAATGATTCGGTTATAAGTAATATTTTAATTTCTACAAGTAGTTTAAATTCTTTCTCATCTTCTGCAGATTCTAGATTGGATTCGATAGAATCATTTACATCTTCGATTGATACAACTTACGCAACTGATGCTGATGTAACTGCATTGAGAGGAACATTGAATACCTATACTTCTTCAAATGATTCTACTAACACAACTCAAAATAATAGATTAACTTCAATAGAATCATTTACCGCATCTATTGATGCAACTTATGCTACTGATGCGGATGTAACTGCATTAAGAGGAACTCTTAATTCATACACATCTTCTAATAATAGTAATATAAGTGCAATTCATACTGCTACCGCGAGTTTAAATTCTTATACAGCATCAAATAATAGTAATTTGAGTGCATTGAATACCGCAACCGCTTCATTGAATTCATTTACTTCTTCTATCAATACTACAATTAAAACAAGATTAAGTGCGGAAGGAGTAATAAGTGGTTCATCTCAGGTTGATTTGACACTAACAACTAATTATGGAACTTATATTAATCAGGCACTTTTAACAACTTCTGATGTAAGACATAATTCATTAGGTGTTGGTATGGCGGCGAGTGCTACTACCGGTAGAATTGATGCGACAAATGATATTGTGGCATATTCTTCATCTGATAAAAGATTTAAAACCAATATAATTCAAATAGGTTCTCCAATAGAAAAGGTTAAGAAAATTGGAGGATATGAATTTGATTGGATTCCAAATATAGAGCATGGTTATGATGGACATGATGTTGGGGTAATTGCACAGGAAATTGAAGCAGTTGTTCCAGAATTAGTTCAAACCAGAGATAGTGGATACAAAGCTGTTAAATACGATAAACTTACTGCACTCCTTATAGAAGCAATCAAAGAACAACAAAATACGATTGAAAAGTTAGAGGAAAGAATTAATAAATTGGAAGCAGGAAAGTAAATATATTTAATATATCCTCTTTCTCATATTTATAATAGTTAAACACTAAATAATTTATTAATTCAAAATGGCAGCAGGTAAGTATTCATTTTCAATAGAGCAGGGAGCAACTTATAGATTTTCGATAGAATATACCGATTCGTCTGGTTCAGCTATTGATTTGCAAGGATACAATATGAAAATGCAAATCCGTTCTGATTATGCCGATAATACCAATACCTTATATGCTACTTTAACCGATATTACTTCTTCTGCCGAAAGAACGGGAAGCTATTTGTGGTTTACTGGAAGTGCTGGTACTGGAAGTTCGGGATCAGGTTCAGCTGCTTCATTGGGGCAAATAGGAGTTTATTTAAATGCGGATACAACCGCTAATTTTACATTTGAGGAAGCGTATTATGATATAGAATTATATAGTGGAGATGAAGTTTACAGATTATTAGAAGGTGTAATAACCAATAGAAAAGAAGTAACTAGAATTCAATAATGGCTAGTAATAAAGTAATTATAAATAGTGAAGCAAATTCGGTAGTAATTTCCGAACCAGTAGAAGGAAATCGAATTGTCAAAGTAATTGCGGCTGGGCCACAGGGTGCTAGAGGTGAGGGATTTAATTCAGTATCATCTTCTCTTAATGAAAGAATTGATGTATTAGAAGCCTTTTCTGGTTCTTATACGGGTTCATTTAGCGGAAGTTTTGTTGGAGATGCAGGTGGATTAATTAATATACCTGCTGCAGGAGTTGTTGGATTACAATTAAATCAGATTGCGAGTGGAGATGTTACTGCATCAGTTAGTAGTGGTTCAACTTCATTTAAAATTTTTGATACAAAAGATTTATTAAGTTTAGATGATACCGGAAAACTTTGGGTAACGGGTTCGGTAAGTGCATCTTTGATTTTTGGACAAGTAGTTAGTGGAAGTGAATTAATTTTTACTAAACTGAGTACATCTCAAAGTTCGGATTCACAATTAGTAATAGGAAATTCTTATGGAAATTATTCATATAAACAAACAACTATATTTAAAAATAGTGATGTTATAATAAGCGGTAGTATGGTATTGCAACCTCAATCATCTACTCCAACGGCGGTGAGTGGTGGTATATATTTTTCAACCGATGGTTATTTTTACTTAGGTTTTAATTAAATCATAAATATTATATATTTATACGTGTTATAGAAGACCCCAAAACATAAAAAGTAAATAAATAGAAGATGGCACAATGGAAAAAAGTCATAGTATCTGGATCGGTAGCCGAACTTAATACCGTATCCGCATCATTAGCGGTAGTTGTTGGTGCAGACGGATACAATAAAATAGGTATCAATCAAGCTACCACAACATTATCAGGTTCGTTCACCGGTTCATTTGTCGGAGAAGGTAGTGGATTGACAGGTTTAGTATCTAGTTTGAATATATCAGGATCTGATGCTTCAACTGGAACCGTTCAGTTAAAAACGCAGGATTTAACAATTACCGGTGCATCTAATGAAATCAATACAACTGTTTCCGGTCAGACAGTAACAATTGGATTGGTAGATAACCCAACTATTACCGGTGATATTACAATCGGTGGTAATACAATTAGTTCATCAACTGATACTGCGATTGAATTAAGTGGAACGAATGTTGAAGTTAGAGGAGATTTGCAAGTAACGGGTAATGATATTAAATCATCAACTGGAGCAACTAACATTACTTTAACTGCTGATACTTTAACAACATTTGCAGGAGACATTAAAGTTGTTGGTAACGATATTAGTTCATCAACTGCAACTGCATTAACTTTAGATGGTGAAAACGTAAAAGTTGTTGGAGATTTAACTGTTGGTGGAAATGATATTAAAGCCGGTAATGGAACAACTGCAATCACATTAAATGGTTCGGCAGTTTCTATGCCAGGTTCTCTTTCAGTTAGCGGTGATTTAACTGTAAGTGGTGACTTAACATATTTGAATGTTACTAACTTAGCTGTTGAAGATAAATTTATTCTTTTAAATAGTGGTTCAACAAATCCAGATGAAGCGGGATTAGTAGTAGATGAAGGAAACGGTGTTGGACACGCATTCGCATTTGATTCAGGTGAATTAAGATGGGGATTCAGCGGTTCATTTGATTCCACATCAACTTCATTTGTACCAGATGCATTTGTAGCGGCAGTAGTAACATCTGACATCCCTGCATATCAAAAAGTTGGTAATATAAGAATAGAAGGTGGAGAGATTTATTTCTATGTATAATAATTAAAATAAAAATAGGTTATGGGAATTTTTACAAAAGGAAAAGAAAAAGTTGAACCAATTAAACCACAAGTTCAAGAAGAAGTTCAACCACAGGAAGAACCAATTGTTGAGAAAAAAGAAACTAAAAAAGTTGGTGGAGTTGATTTAACAATAGAAGAGTTTGAGTACCTCTTTAATCTAATAAAAAACTCAACATTTAAAGGTACTGAATTAGAAATCATATACAGTATCATCTTAAAATTACAAAAAAGATATTTAGAGAAGAAACAATAATCCGAAAGGGTTATTGTTTTTTTCTTTAATGAGATTTTCTAATATTTATTGTTGATATATTGTTGGCCTGAAAAGGGAGTGGGCAATCATTAGATTGTAACCTACCGCGATGTACAAAAGACATAATAAACTGATACTAATGGGGAAACTCATGGTGTGTCTTCTTTGTATATATCCGAACTCTTCTACGGCATCAATTTAACTTACAAATTTTCAGATAGATGCCAAATTGGAAAAAAGTCATTGTTAGTGGTTCGGAAGCCTCCCTAAGTAATTTATTCGTTGATAATTCAATAACTGCTTCTATTTTTTCAGGAAGTGCATTCACTGGTTCATTTAAAGGAGATGGTTCTGAATTAAGAAATGTTCCATTTGATGATGGGTTACCTGATAATAATTGGGATTTTAATATTCCGGATGAAACCCCAATAAATGATTTCCAAACCGCATCTAATGATTATCTCATCGATTTCCGAAATGAACTTTTAGTAGGAGATCCCGCTGGTCTTATCGCTTGGTTTGGTAATTCAGACGGTAATACTCAATTACTTCCTACAAATAATGGATTAATTATAATTGCAGATGATGAACAACAGGGGATAGTAACTTCTCAAGGATATAGTGGAAGTATAGTTGGTATTGGTAATGTAATGAATTATAGTGCATCTATTGACGGAAGATTGAATGCATTTGCAACCACTGGATCAAATACATTTATTGGAAATCAAATAATTGATGGAAATATAACTCAAATCGGTAATTATATTCATACTGGTAGTTTTTATCATAGTGGGAGTAAAATATTAAATGGAGCTTTTATTCAAAGTGGATCACTATCGATTTCAGGTTCAACAACACAAATTGGAAATAATACTCTAACTGGTAGTAACAATATGTTGGGTAATACCATTATGAGTGGTAGTTTAGAAATTAGTGGTTCAAATACTATCAGAGGAAACACAAAAGTTAGTGGAGCGTTTTACATTGAAAGTAGTAGTTTATTTTATCAAAATACAGGTTCGGCATTAGTATCATATGACCAAACTACCGGAGAATTATTTCACACAACTTATCAGTCAGCATTACCCGCTTTATTTGCAGCGGGAGGATTCTATTCAACTCAAACTCAGAGTGGAAGTGCTAATGTAAGTAGTTCATTTACATATAATGGTACATTAGATGTAAATTCTGTTTATGTTTCTGGTAGTTCGAAAATATATGTAGATAAAACGGCAACTTACAATATACAATTTAGTATTCAAATTGTTCAGGGTTCTCAGGCAGCTGAATTAGCGATTTGGTTAAGAAGAAATGGTACGAATGTTGCGAATACTGCAACATATTTAACTATTCCATCAAATACTAAAAAAGTAATGGCACTAAATTTGTGGGAAACAGCAAATGAAGGTGATTATTTTGAAATTATGTATCAATCTAATCAAACTAATACTACATATGAATACATTGAAGCAACTGGGCACATACCAGGATCTCCTTCCATAATTGTGACCGTAAATCAGGTACGATAAAGTAAAGAATAGTTATAGAAACAATATTTATATAAAATAAAAACGAATTAAATAAAAATAGATGGCACTTAAATTTAGAAGAGGTTCAACGGCAGACAAATCCGGTTCATTAGCATTTGGAGAACCATATGTAAACACCACACTTGGAACTTTACAAGTAGGAGGAAATTCCGGTGATTTAACTTTAGCAACGATTGGAGAATCATCCGCTGCTAATTTCTTATCAGTTTCCGCATCAACTTTTGTTTCCGCATCAACATTACATATCACAAACAATGCTGAAATCAAAGGTAATTTAGTTTTAGGTGGTAATATTACAATTGGAGATCAAACTTCGGATACTGTTGCAGTGAATGCAAATTTGAGTTCTTCTTTAATTCCATCTATCACCAACACTTTCGATTTAGGTTCGGCTACAAAAATATGGAAAGATATTTATGTTTCAACTGGTTCAATTAAATTTATTGATCCAGGTTCTGGAACAATTGTTTCTACATTAAGTTCAAATGCATCGGGTGATTTTAAAATTACCGGAGAAATAAGCGGTTCTTCCATCAATGGTTTAGGAAATGCTGAACAATTTAGTTCATCTATTCATACTAGATTTAACACATTAAATTCTTATACATCTTCTAATAATGGTGTTATAAGTGCAATAAATGCAACCACGTCATCATTAAACACATATACTTCTTCAAATAATGATTCACAGCAAACACAAAATAATAGATTAGCTTCGTTAGAATCTGAAAGTGGAAGTGTTAGAAATACTTACAATTCTTATACTTCATCAGCTGATGCAAGATTAGGTTCTTTGGAAACTGCTAGTGGAAGTATAAGAAGTGATTTTAATTCTTTATCTTCATCGATAGAAGCAGCGGTTCAATTTACAGGATCAAACCTTACAATCAAAGGAGACTTCTTAGTTAAAGGAACTACTACAACTATAAATTCTACAACTGTTGATATTGGAGATAATATTATTCAATTAAATGGTAGTGCCGCTTCTAATGGAGGAATACAGGTATTGGATTCAACCGGTGGTGAGACTGGTTCTTTAGTGTGGGATAATACTAACAACTATTGGAAAGGTGGTATAATAAATGCAGAAGATAGAATTATTTTAGCAACTGAATTTAATACATTTACATCTTCAAATCAAGGTATACATGATAATCATAGTGGAAGATTGGATGATTTGGAAAGTTTTTCAGAAAGTATAAACACATATACATCATCTCAGCAAAGTGCACAAAATGCACAGAACCTTAGATTAAATGCAATAGAAACCTCAACGGGTTCATTGAATTCATTTACATCTTCAGCAAGTGGAAGATTAAATTCTTTAGAAACTGCTAGCGGAAGTTTAAATTCATATACTTCATCTCAAGATAGTAGAAATAGTGCATTATTTACTGCAACTTCTTCATTGAATTCATATACTTCATCTCAAGATAGTAGAAATAGTGCATTATTTACTGCAACTTCTTCATTGAATTCATATACTTCATCTCAAGATAGTAGAAATAGTGCATTATTTACTGCAACTTCTTCATTAAACTCATTTACTGCTTCAATCGATACAACGATTAAGACAAAATTAAATGCTGAAACTGTAATTAGTGGTTCATCTCAAGTTACGATTTCAGATACAACCGGTTACACATCATTTAGTTCTTCGGTAGCTACAACAAATGCCGGACAGGATACGAAAATAGGATTATTAGAAACTGCGAGTGGAAGTTTAAATACATTTACTTCATCTATTAATACTACAATTAAAAATAAGTTAGATGCCGAAGGAGTAATTAGTGGTAGTTCTCAGGTATTAAATGGGACAACTATTCATAGTGGAAGTTTCTTTAATGGAATAAGTGTTGTATCAGGTTCATCTCAAATTGATCATGATTTAACTACAAATTTCGTTAGTAATGAACATATCGACCACTCTTCCGTATCAATTACCGCAGGAGCTGGATTAACCGGTGGCGGTGATATAACAACTACTAGAACATTAGATATAGGAGCGGGTGATGGTATTACGGTGAATGCAAATGATGTTGCAGTAAACTCTACTGTTGTAAGAACTTCAGGCAACCAAACAATTGGTGGAACTAAAACATTCAACGATATTGTTGTAAACGGAACTGGTTCATTTGCTTATATAACTTCAGTTGCCGGTGATGCAAAAATCATTGGTGATGCATTTGTTGTTGTAAACGCGGATACCCCATCATCTAGATACGCGGGTTTATCGGTTTATGATTCCGGTTCTAGTACTACCGCATCATTATTCTTTGATGGACAAGAGAATGATTGGAGTTACGAGTATTCATCATCTGAGGGAATAGATTATGGTGCTGTAATTTTCCATCCAGAATATACAACTAAAGGTTCTCCAAATTACCTAACAAGTGGTTATATATCAATGGGAACTGGTACTCACCATTTGGCCAATTCCACTATATATGATAATGGACAAGGAATAGGATTGGGTAGAAATGTTGTTATTACCGGTTCAATTGTAGCATCTGGAACAACTTTAGTATCAGGTTCATCGCAAATTAATCATAACGCGACAACTAACTATGTTGCAACCGAACACATTGATCACGCTAATATAAGCATAGATGCGGGGTCAGGTTTAGCAGGTGGAGGAACGATTAATTTTACTAGAACACTCAGTTTAGATACAACATCGGATCATTTTAGAACTGGCGTTAAAACAAAATTAAATACTGATGGTGTAATATCAGGTTCATCGCAAATTACATCTTTACCATCTGTTGATACCGATGATTTGACTGAAGGTTCAACAAAACTTTACTATACTGATGCAAGAGTAAAAACTAAATTAAATGCTGAGGGGGTAATTAGCGGTTCATCGCAAATATCATCTGGTGTATTTGCATCCGTTAGTGGAGATATATTAATCGCATCAAATGGTACTGCTACAATTCAAGCGAATTCAGTAGCTTTAGGAACTGATACGACAGGTGATTATGTTGCAAGTTTAGTAGCGGGAACTAATATTACTTTATCTAATAATAGTGGCGAAGGTGCAACTCCGACAATTGGATTAACAAATAATTCAATTACAATTGCAGGAACTTCAACTTCTTTAGGGGGTTCTATTACTGCGGCAACAATATTAAGTGGAACTGGAGTAGTTTCAGGTTCATCTCAAATTGATGTTTCATCTACAACGGGTGATATTGCATTAGGAACTAGAACATCTGGTAACTATGTAGCAACTATTACTGCTGGAAGTGGATTATCATCGACAGGTGCAACAACCGGTGAAGGAATTTCACATACACTTTCTATACCAAATGGTGGAGTAAGTAACACAATGTTGGCTAACTCTACCATAAGCGGTATATCATTAGGATCTAACTTAGCAACTTTAACAATTGGCACAGGATTAAGTGGAACTTCATATAATGGTTCTACTGGCGTAACAATTGCAAATACCGGTGTAACTTCAAACGTTGCAGGTACGGGTATTAGTGTAAGTGGTGCAACCGGTGCGGTAACAATCACAAATACCGGTGTAACTTCAGCGGTAGCTGGAACAGGTGTTGGTGTAAGTGCAGGAACGGGAGCTGTGACAATTTCTATCGGACAAGCGGTTGCTACTTCATCAAATGTACAATTTAACTCATTAGGAGTTGGAATGGCTGCATCTGCTACCACTGGTAGAATCGATGCTACAAACGATATCGTAGCGTATTCTTCTTCAGATAGAAGATTTAAAGATAATATCAAACCAATTGAAAAACCTTTAGAGAAAATTTCTAAAATTAGTGGTAACACATTTGATTGGAAAGAAGAAAATAAAATTGAGCATGGATATGAAGGAAATGATGTGGGAGTAATTGCTCAAGAAATTGAAGCAGTATTGCCACAATTAGTTCAGACGAGAGAAAGTGGATATAAGGCTGTTAAATATGATAAGTTAGTTGCCTTATTAATTGAAGGTATCAAAGAACAACAAATTCAAATCAACGATATGAAAGTTGAAATTGAAAATTTGAAAAGACAAAAAGGTTTATAATAAATGTTTGATGTATATTTTACCACAGGAATAGGTAAAATCAATACTGGAGTAGATATTTGGGTAAACAACTGGTTGAGTGAAATAAGTAATAACTTAGACACTCAACCGGTTTTACTTATTTATAGAAACAAACCAATTGATTTTGATTTTGAAATACCAATTGAACATTATTGGTATAATGATAAGAATGGGAATCACAAAGATATTTTTGAGAAAAAGTTCAAAGAATGTAGGAGATTAAATATATTGCATTCTCATTACACCCCTTTAGAATTAATAGAAGATAATTTAGATAAGTTATGGAGCTATGTAATTCACAATGATTTATCAAAAGTTTATATTCAAAATGGATTGTCGGATGTTGAATTTGGATGGATTCCTCATTATTCAAAAGATTGGGAAAATAAAATATTAGTAAACTCAAAAAATAAAATATGGATAGGATTATTTGAATTAACGGAAGATGTTTTTAAAGGATACGAAACTATACCATCATATTATATCTTTGAAAAAAATAAACCTTTAAGTGATTCTACAAAAATAGGATTTACCGCAAGGTGCGAGGCTAGGAAAAACCCACACTATTTGGACGGACTAGAGGGATATATGTTTACTAATATAAGACCATTTCAGAAAACTTGGAGGAAAGAAAATAGTTTAGATTTTTCTAAATTAAAAAAAATACAATATGAAAGCCAATTTAGTGAAAAATATTATCAAATGGATTGGGGAATTTCTCATTCCGCTTTTAGTTCTGAGCCGTTTGGTTATTCAATTTTCCAAAGTTTAGATTATGGAAAATTGCCTATTCTAGATAAAGATTGGTGTAGTGATATAGAATATAAATTCAGAGCAGGTAATAAAAAAGAATTTGTAAATATTTATAAGGGTATCATAGAGTTATCATATGAAGAGAAAGAAAAAGAGTTTAACTTTCTTAAATCTCAACTCATAGATAAATTTAGTGATAATACAAATTGGAAAGAAAAATTATTAAAAATATATAATGGCTAGATCATCGGGAGATACCCTTTCATTAGGAAATTTAAAAGTAGCTACTGCAGCGGCGGCGAGTTCCCTATCATCTGCAGCTGGAACAACAACTGGGCCAATTGCAATGTCGCAATTTAGTATTGGTTCGGTAGATTCTCTTAGTGGGTTTACATATGTAAAAGAATCAACTTCTGAAACATTTACATTAGGGTTTGGTGATGTGGGTAGCCGTTTTTTAAGTAGAGTTGGTGGTGTAACTAATAATTTCACTTGGTCATTATCAGCAGGAGCTGAATTTTCTATTCAATCAAACCCTCCATATAACCCATCAATTACCGCAAACGCTATCGGTAACTCTGCAACATTAAGTGCACCAACTGCTAGAACTCTTTCAGTAGTATTTAGAGACACATTTAATGACCACGCGACGAGTTATAATAGTACAATATCAAAGACCGTTTATAATGTAGATGATTATGCGGGTGCGAGTGGATTATGTTTGCATTTAGATGAAGATGTTTTAATGAGTGATGGAACTACGAAGAAAGCGGGTGATTTAGTTGAGGGCGATATAGTTCGTTCTTATTACCCTCCTCATGGTGATACTCTTACTGATTTTAACTTCTATGATTGGACATATTATACTCCAGGTGGAATATTAGTAGATTCATACGTTAAGGATGTAGCATATACATTTGTCGATAGATGGAATATCGTAACAACTGATAGTGGTTCGGTGAGAGGAAATGGAGAACACCCTATGATGGTATGGGATATAAATGAAGAAGTTTATAAATTTAAACCATTAGGATTGGTACAAGTTGGAGATAAATTTATAAAAGTAGCATTAGATGGTAGTATAGAGGAAGTAAACGTATTATCCAATGATGTTCAGAATTCTACAATAGAAGTAGTATCAATTGACGTTGAAGAGGTAGATACATATTTGGTAAATGGATTCGTAACTCACAATAAGGGAGCTAACTCATTCGCAGGATATTCAATTTCAGCTACACCTACTGTATCAGTTTCAACTGTAACAATCGGTGGAGAAACTTATAGAAGATTAACTCTTTCGACAAATAGTGCAGTAACATCACCTGGATCAACTGCCATTTCAGCAAACTTCTCATTCGATATTCAAATTGCATCGGATAGTGGATTCTCAAGCATATTAATAGCACCAACATCATTTAGTGGAACTACATATGATTATAAGAGCGGAACAGCGATTTATGCAAGAGCTAGATTAAATTTTGCGGGATTACAAACTTCTTATGGAAGTAGTGCAACTGGATAATAAAT
>Ga0222713_10003254_pt1 | contig 16956 bp, 13 predicted proteins | sample C33_649DmetaG_FD_165061 | JGI IMG/M metagenome (GOLD analysis project Ga0222713, IMG submission 165061) | Estuarine water microbial communities from San Francisco Bay, California, United States - C33_649D | ecosystem: Environmental > Aquatic > Marine > Unclassified | place: USA: California...
GTCGTTGAGGTCGTTCCGACCCCTATCACACCCTCGCCAAAAATCGCAGGAATCGTTGTTAGTTTCTGGAGCATCGTTGTTAGTTCTAGGGGTACCGCCATTGTTCATTCCTGGAGTACCGTTGTTAGTTCCAGGGACATAATTATACCCATAACATTCGGTGACGTATGCATCCATCGAACGCGTCTCGTGGTCCGGCATATCCCTACAACCTCTTCTTGATTGATCTAGTACCCCACTTTGTAACTTGTTTTTTGCTTTTTTTCCTCGCCATGTTCACGAGCGCGCGCGGGGTGGAGACGAGGGGTGATTGAAAAACAGTGCCACCAGAGTAATCCCCTCGTTTCCGCTCAGCCCCGCGCGCGCTCGGATCAAAACGTTTTGCACGGTCCGCGCGTTTGCGTGCGTCGCGTTCTGGCGGCCCGCGCGGCGCGAATCTGTCGTCGTCGTACAGCTCCGATATCGGAACGATGGGCTTGCCCACATTTTCCGAGGCGACGTCATTTTGCGACACACGCGCGCGCACGCGATGGTGTCGCGAAATGCTTGAGCGCAGCACCTTCGTGTCATTTCCCATACTCCCGATTTTCTCGACCGTTCGGTGTCACCCAGCGTTCGCGACGGTTTTAGTGATTATAGAATTCATGTAGTTCTTTCACACAGTTTGAGAGCAATCAGACGCCAAACCGAAAAAAAGGTCACTCGGGTGATGCGCGCGATGCGCTTCCAACGCGCGCGCGAGAAAAGTGTGCTAGGACCCCGAGATCTCCGTCGACGACGATCAGACCAGCATGAAAGTCGCTTTGGACACGCATCGTATCATGCGTTACCGGAAACAAACGCGAAAAAGACGACAACATCATTCGTTCATGCCATTCCGATCCCTATTACACCCTCGCCAGAAATCAAAAGACTCGAGCACGAGCAGAGCACCGTCGTTCGCTGGTCATCGCATCGTCACCTCGCGACATCGACGCGCCAACGATTCTCCTGGCATCGACAACTATATTCATGTCATTCACAACGGGGAGGCGCGCGTATGTATGCCTGTCCTACGTTCCATTTCGTTTCTGTCACTATCGCGGACTGCGTCGCGTCATCCTTGGCAACCGCGCTGGACGCCCCTCGAGAATAGGGTAATCGGTGTAAAACTTGGTCCGCATCAATCGCAATACAGACTTGTCGAGCTCGCACATCTGCGCCGCATCTTCGGGATAGTCCAGTAACGGCGCGACGTCGCGCAAGAAGCCATCCACTATTCGCAGTGTATCGACGAAATCGTCGCATCGCGGCTCGCCATCCAAAGGCTGAAAGTATAAAACGTCGTCGAGGTAATTCTTTCCCCAATATGAACGACCCCGATATTCAGGATCCATCGGTCTTATCGGAATCCGGATATCGTTCATGAACTTCAAACAATCGCATCGACCTTCGCCTTCCGCAACCTACAAGCATGATCCATCCTCCATCCATCGGCCAGCCCATGTCCACAACGAGGTAACGCAACACATCGAGATGACCGTATGCAGCTGCGTCTCGAACGCACAATTTCTTCAGCATCGAAGCGAGCGCACGAACGCACGCCTCGTGTCCGCACAAAATTGCGTCTTGGAGGCGGGTACATCGCCCTCGACCTCGGTGCGGCGGAAAGAGCCAAGCTTGACTGAGTTGTATTTCTTCCTCGGTCCTGTATTCATACGTAAGGTCATGAGCCCTTCTGCGTTCATACACGACATACTGGAACACATATAGTTGATTCGCATCATAGGATTTGATGAATGCCACTTTCCCGTCATTAGTCTTTATAATCCAGCCAACGCGCTCTTCCGGCGTGCGAGGCATCACATGCCCTGCGGTCGAAATAGTCGACCTTAGTCGCGAAATAGCGCTCGATGCCCCGGCGCGCGCGTCTTGTGGACACACACAATGCGACGCATGAATGGTCGCAGAATCGCGATCGAGGCGAAAGCATACGCCGACGTAGCGTCGATCAACGCGACGGATGTTGGCTCACCTTCGTCATCGCGCTCTCGGCGCGTACGCCTCGGGTGGAGACGCGCTCGAGGCGAATGCGGCGCGCGCGCAACGAGTGTTAATCATCATCTTTGGATACGCGCTCGAGTTCATTCTCATCGTCGGGTACGCGCGCGCCGGACGAAACCGAATGCATCCGAAATTTAGACTGAACGCTCGACGAGCGAGAAGGCTACTCGCGCACGTCGTGTTAGGATCGTTGGAGCTCATTTTCGGCGCGGCGGCGGCGCTCAGCTCCAACGACGGGCGAGCGAACGCTCTGATGCGCATGAGCGCAGGCTGCGTGCTGGCGCATGCGTTGACGGCGATACAGCAGATCGGCGCCGCGTTCGGGACGCCGTCTATTGTCACCCCTGCGTTGCACATCATGAATCTGGCGCACCTGGAGAAATCGTTTCGCGTGTTCTTCGGTTCGAGCGACGTAATCTTGGAAAGCTTTATAAGTCAGCTCGTTCTCGCTCAAGGGTTTGCATATTCCAGAATTTTCATATTTGCCTTCACTAAAGTTCCGGGTATCAAGGAGCATCGGTACACGACGGGGGCGACGCTTGCTCTTTTTTTAGTGATACCCGCGGTGTACGGTCCTTTGGGCGCCCTTCTCGCGATGTTCCTCATCGCTGCGTATTCCAACGCCTACGGCTCCGAAGAGAGCGGAAAAGAGAGAGATTACAACGCCGTCTCCAAGAGAGCGAGTTCTGTCTCGTTGCGAAGGCTCGTTGCGAAGCCCTTACGAGCGGCTTTCGATGTTCTGGACAAGAATGGCGACGGCACGTTGGACAAAGGTGAGCTGCGTGAACAGCTTGAGCTATGGGGAGTCAGCGAGCAAATGATAGAAGAATTCTTTGTTCGCGTCGACACATCGCGCGACGGTGCGCTTTCGTTTGCAGAAATTTCAAAAGACGAGGCGGGACGATCGCTGCTCGGGTACGTGAGCGACTGCTTGCGAGACAACGTGCACGTGCGTACGCACCAAAACTAGAGAATTTGTACACAAATATTCGAGGAATTACATCAATCGCGCTTCGCCTCCTTAACTCCGCCGGTTGTCCAGTTCACGGAGCTGCGACCATCATTCCTCAAAAGGCCCGTGCCGGCGCGGTATACGCGGACCAGTATGAAGACAAATATGAGCATCATCGCAGTAAAAGAATACAGCTCGACGAGACTCACCATGAGCAAGAGCCAATTCTTCTCATCAGTCAACTCTGCCTGCGATTTGAAGCGCAAGAGAAAAGCGATGACGTTTGGCGTCGAAAAGCGCTCGCCGCTGTGCAAAAGAACCTTTGCCGACCAAAAGTACACCCATCGACTGTACATCGCGTGCTTCCAAACAGTTTTAATGAATTGATTCAGCTTGTAGTTTGTCTGAAGCACGCTGTCGACAGCCAGCACGGCGCAACCATTCGCCATCACGATGATACTCACCACGAGATCGAGATGGTGCATCTTGATGGATTCGTTCACATCGATTTTATGCAGAGGGGGAATAGCGAACATCGACGTGAGTTTTGCATCGGGCATGGGTATACCCGTGCTGACGGCGATCATCCACAGCCCTGAGAGCAAAATTGCCAAGATTCCGTGACGCATGCAACGAGTGAAAAACCCGAGGGACGCCGTCGTAAACGGTTTGAACTCGGGCTCTTTGAGGTGTTTAAGAAGCGCGTACGTGATGAGCGGAGTACCCACGATCGTCAGTTGCCCAGTTCCCAGGAAGAAGATCCAATCCAGCACACGAGACGTCGCCCACTTTGGGGTCCATCCGTTTGCGTACCAAGTCGGGTGGAAAATCGTGCCCCCGCCGAGGGCCACGATGGCGTAGATACAGCCAAAGAAGTTATAAATTTGCGCGGGAATCTGCCAGGATAGAACTTTAGAGATCCATAGGCCACGATCGTCCATAAAGTTCAAGGAATAAGCGATGAACGTGCCGTATGCGATTGCTATCATGGTTTGCCCGTGGTTTTTTGCGTGCGGCGCCTTGTGTCCTGGAATCCAAGGGCGCACGTAATGGGCAGAAACTGAATCAGGTCCTCCAACGACCTCAGGGCGAGGAATTCCCGAATTCGAAGCGGTGATCCAAAGCCCGCTTAAAATGAGGCCGAACGCACAGTGCCACAAAATTGTGCGCATCATCTCCTTGCGGATCGATGAACGGTTGGTAGCGGCGGCGTCCACGCGGCGAAACCAAGAGCGAACCGGGTTCCAATAAATTACTCCGGTCAGCGCTATCGTCGCGCATACGACGCTAAACCCAGCTCGGCAAACGTAATACGCGTATTTAAGAGGCACATCTGTTCCCGCGCCCTTGGTCGCGCTTTCCGTGAATCCAAGCGCCGTCCAGAACGGGTGCCACGCGGTCGGTGTCTTTCGATTGGCCATGAACATCATGCACGCGATCATTCGCGTGGAGAAGAACTGGTACGATCTCGCGAGTAACGAGCACCATGGAACGGACACGCCGACATCGATGAGGTCGTCCAACCAAATTGCAAACACCACTCCGAACGCCACGTACATGAACATTTGATGCACCAACCGTAGCTCGAACGCCTCACTCGCCCCCGGGTTGATCCCTAACACCGCGAGTTCGTACCACGTGAAGACCGCCACGAGTTGGACGAGGTATCCGGTCGCGGCGCCAATTTTCGTGCTGTCACCTCGGTCGCCGCCAGCCTTGCGCCACGGCGTGGGCGCACTCGCGAAGCGCATCGGCGAAAGGAACTCACAGGCGGCATTCACGACCGAAAACGCGATGACCTCGCGCGCCATTTAGAACGGAATCGAAACGCGATCGATCTCACGATCGCGAGTGGCGCGCCCGTCGATCGACCGACGCGGCGCGCGACGGCCGCGAAGTGAGGGGTTCAGGTGTGCACATGAATGACATCCAACAGACGTCTTTGGCGTTCCCCTCCACACGGAGCGCCTGCGCTCTCTTCACGAATGAAGATGAAGTTTCGAAACACGTTTCGTCGCGCGCGCAGAACGATGAAGTAAGGGACCTTAAAATTAGGCATTGCGAGCGTGTGTGAGTTCGTAATCGGCGCATTACTGTGACTATTCTTTGATTCCGTCCGAGCCTTGACGCGACCGAGCGCATCAGCGCCACGTTGGCTTTGCCTCCTCAACAGCGGTGCCCTTGGGAATTATTCGAGAAATCATGCGATTTTTTTCCAGCATGAAGAACTTCACCTCGTGTTCGCCTTTGAGGGTGCCAGTTTCGTAGCATATGCGAAGGCACTCGTCGATGTAGTATTTGATACACTGCGAAACGATTATGTCGTACACCCACCCGAGGAGCGGCCAAACTTGAAAGCTCGCTCTGAACCAGATAGAAAACGGAATGTCTGGATCTGGATGCGGCGTCGCGACGACAGAACCGTGCCCCCAGTGGGTGTGCCATCGACAGAAGCGGATCGTGAGTGACATCGTCTCCGACGCGGGACGCACGTGTACTTCACCCGAAACCGGAGATAGGGGGAAATGCAAACCCGTGGAGTGCGCGATCGGAACGTTAACTTGCTCGTACCAAATTTGAGACCCTTCGCCTGGAGTCATTGTGAAAATGGAGAACTTTCGAGTCCGAACGTTTGGCGGCACGGCGCTCTGAATGTTCAAAAAATAGTTGGTGAACCACTGCCAAAATTCTGCGCTTCCCGCGTCCCGTGCGACAACCTTTTGTGTTTGCTTGTTCGCCGCGCGCTTTTTCGTCGATCCAATTTTATCATCGCCGCCCGGGAGCGTCGACGCGCTGAGGCAGAACGTCATCGGTAGTTGGAAATCGTAACGCCGGCGCGTTTGGAGTCGTCCCAAGAACGGCGGATTCAACGCGCAGTACTTGAGCGCGACCAAGGTGAAGCCCATGACCAAGGCATAGATCCCGACGAGAGGTGACCAAAGGCCGAGGAACATTTCAAAGTTTGTGAACCACTTTGCATAAAACGACGCCGGTCCGCATCGACAGCACCCTGGATCGTACACCAATCGTTCGAGGTTGTCGTGGAATCCATTCGCATCTCTCAAGCATTCGGGCCACGTGTGCGGTGAATTCGTCCGCGACTGACGCGTCTTCCTCGACGTCGTTTTCGTCGGCACCCCCATCGACGATCGCGGTGCGACGCGCCCGTCGCCCTATCGCGCGACGCGACGTCGCGCATCCTTCGACGTTCGTTCGTTCATTCGTTCGTTCGCGCTCGTTCGTCGCGCTCGAACCGTCGCGCACCAGACGCGAACACGGTCGGGAGATGACGCATCGCGAGATTCGTGTGATGCACGGTCGGTCGTACTTCAACGATCTGTGACTCAACGCCGACCCCCTCGCCGACGCCTCCACGCGTCGCCGCTCGTCGACCGTTAAGGGAGTATCGTTGGATACGCACCCGGTCGACGCGCGAAGCGACGGGAGGGACGGCGAAACGACGGGACAGACGCGCGCGCGCGCGCGTTCGCTCGCGACGACGAGCGAACCGTTCGCTCGCGACGACGGGCGACATGGCGTCCGACGCCGCGCAGTTGAGCGACGCGCAGCGACGACCCGGGATGTCGGTGGCGCGATTGCACGCATTTCAAGGAGTGAATTACGTCGTATCCACGGCGTACGTGGCGTACGCGGCGATCGCGAGAGAGCGCACGCAACCACTCATCGTGGGTGCGATCGCGAATGATCTCGTGTTCGATTCCTTCGACGCCACGTGCTTGGCGTTGTGGGTGTATACGTTCGCGTGCGTTCACTGTATCGGATGGTCCTACGTGTTCACGACTCACGACGCGTACACGCAATTCGCGACGGCATCTCAACTGACCTTCGTCGCGATGTACGGATTACGATTGATGATGAAAATGCCCAACGCCGCTGTAGGGGCGCTGATGGTTTCCGTGGACGGATTGGGTGCGCTAGGCAAAATGTATCTCATATACATTTCCCACTTGGGCGCGGTTGACGTCCCGCCAGAAAAACGCGTCAAGTATTTCAAAATCCCGAAACCTAGAGGCATATCGTCGCAGTTCGTAATGCACGAGAGGCTCGCTATGTTGTTCAGCGTCTTATATATCGGCGCGGCTCTCATCGTTCTCGAGTTTGGCGACCGTTTATCCTTTTTGGCTGCTTACCGAAATCCGAATACGATCGGTTTGCTTAGTGCTGGGCTGTTTGTCACAGGCATTTTATCGCATTCGTGGATTCCCGCTCTGCGCCAAGGGCAATCAAGCGCACTGTTCGTTTTGGTAGCGTCGAAGACCTTTCTCGCATTCGTTCTCGAATCATATGTCGAGCTCCCGGCCTGGTTTAAATTTTTCATCAACGTGACCTTCTACATGGCCATGACAGCCGCGCTGACGAATGCGTACTTTCACCGAGCATTAGGTGTGCACCTTTTCTCTGGGCCAACGCGCGAAGGGTTTCACCGTTTCGACGCCTCGCTGCAGTCCATGGGACTCGTCTTCGTGTTGTTGAGTCTCCTGTACACGACTTTATGGCATCAGTGCATCGCTACCGCTATTTCGATGCCGCGTTGGGATCGAGTTCAGATACCTTACATTGACGTTAAAGTTCCGATTCTTCGTACCGTCGCCCGTCGCCTCGCAACACTCTCTTTGCCCGTGCTGCGCTTCGATTTCAATAAGACTGGCGCGATCGTACGCGGCAACGCCGAGCTGGCTGGCACTTCGATGATGACTTACTGCTCCATGTTGCACATTCTCGCCGGTTTGAGCACCGCTTTGGTTCGAACGAGCTCGTTCTCTGCCAGAAGAACTCGAAGAGCTGCAAAACTTCTTTTTGGCTCGATCGTAATTGCGATTATATATTCTTTCTGTGATCGTTTCCTGGTCGTAGTCGGCACGCCAAACCCGTGGACGCAAAAGATAGTAAAGATGCCTACCGAGTACGTGAGCGTCGCTTTCAGCATCTGGCTCACGGTCGCGCTTGGAGTCATAATTTTGTTGCGAAGCGCCTTTCAGCTATCGAAACCCTCGGCTACATTCGGTCATCGAACGCATTTTGCGGGAATACGTGGAGTTTGGCGCACGGTTGTTTTGAAACATTTCAAGTTGAAGCGACGGGCGGAGGCGTGCGCGTGGTTGAACGGCGTCTTTGTAATCATGGCCACCCTTCCGCTCATCGTCCGATCGAACGGTCTGCCGCATCCGCTTCCGCTTTCACGCGCCTATGTCATCGAACCAAATCCACTTATGGGAATTTCTGCAGTGTGTCCACTACTCTATTCGCTTGCCGCACAAACTCTCATGAATCCCTCGCTTCCAGGCGGCGCGCTGCTCAACGTCAATCTTTTTGTGCATCACGCTTTCATCGCGTGGTTTGTGATCGTAGCGCTCTATTATAAGGCACTGACAGGCGGGAGCGATATACTGTCACGCGCTTTTGTTCGCGTACTTCTAGGATGTTCATTGAAAGGTTGTCGTGGGGAGCGCTTCGAAAATGGATACCTGGAGAGTGTCACGGTTGAAGTTCACATCATCTTGTTATGCTTGGTCCGGCTTCGAATGTACTTGCGGCACATCGCTCTCGCGAACAGGAACAAACCGAATGCTAAAGCGAGGCCGCGTATTCACGCGCGACATCGTACGACAATCATGATGTGCGTGTTGGGCGCGTTATCGTCCTCGTGGTACGTTCTCATCAAATCAGCGCGAATTCTCGTCGATGGCGCACGAGCGATGACGATGTTTGACGCCCTGATCCAGAGGCTAAAGGCAGTTTCTGAACTTGGATCGGTTGACGGTATCATCAAAGACTCCTTCAACGTCGGATATTTTTGCATCTTAGCGCTCGCATGGTCGCATTCTCTAACGGCGCACGGTGCCTCTTCTTTCGGCCGTTCGTTGAAATTCGTCATGAGAGCCTGCACCGCGGTATTTGTCATGCAGATGCTGGAGATGATCTCGCGAATCTTGTGGCTTATCGGTTACATCAGCGCACCTGTGCCCAAATACGCATTCATTTCTCTCGCGGGATGGATTTACATCTTGTTCCTCTTCTCTACGGCCACTTTGAGGTTGGTCGACTCGACGAAAAACCGTAATGATGTTCTCTGTATGGTCGAGATTAAGGCCGTCGCTGCATTATCAAAAAGGTCCTTATCGTCGATACCGGATGATTATGTAGCGTCACCGATCAAGCGAATGATTCAAGGACAGCGGCTCGCGGCGCGGTCAATCGGCTCTCCACGCTCGAATGTTCGTCAGCAAGCGCCAGCGCCCGCTGGACCAAGTTGGGAAAATCGGTGGGTGGAGTGTTACAAATCCGCCTTCGGAGATGAAATGTTCGATAAAGCGACGAACTCGGAGTTTCCGATTCCGATGCCTCCTCCGGACGCGTTGGGATTGCTATTGATGCAGATGAAGATTGCTCTCATGTTTATTTTTGGAACGCTGATGCAACGACGCCGCCCGACGCATCCGGTCGGCGTGGGCGCCATTGGACAATTTACCGTGCTAGAAAACAGCAAGGTGCCGAAGAATTCTTTCTTCACCAAGGGAAAAGCTATGCCGATCGTCTTGCGGCACTCAAACGCGGTCGGCGTCAAGCTCACCAACTCAGACCAGTGTGATGACGCGACTCTCGAGATTCGAGGCTGCGCACTCAAGTTTTCGAATGCTGAAGACGAAAGCCCATTCGACCTGCACCTGAACACTGGTGAACTCGCGGGCTTCTTCAACTTAGAGTCGTTCCTTCCATTCGTGCTGCAGATGGCAACATTTAACGACGTGGCCTACAAAGAGTGGGGGGTGAGGTTTCCGACGGGAATTAAGGCTGGGATAGGCGGCGTTCGACGGGCGCCAGACTCGTACTGTGATTTGCACTATTACTCGCAGACGTGTCGCGAGTTTCACGCTTTGGATGGCAAGAAGCGCTACTGCAAGTTCAGACTCGTGCCATACGGATCGGGCCCGGGGACCGACGTCGCTCAAGAGCCGTTCTTACCTGACGAGGCCGACCAGCGCCTCATAGCGACGACGCACATGATGAAGTATCGTCGTTCTCCAAGCGAGAAGCGCGCGCCCGACTATCTGCGCGAGGAGTTCCGCGTGAGGGTCGCCTGCGAAGATGTACAGTATAGACTTCAAATCCAACTGTACGAGGCGACGCCATCGGACACCGCGGAAGTTTTCAATCCCAACAAACCTTGGGGAACTGAGTTTCTCGACGTTGGAATCGTTAAGCTGCATGCCGCGCTGCCGCAACACGTGATTGAGAATACATCGTTTGGAATCGGTAGAACGCCAGCGTGCATGCCTCTCACTCGACCAACCAACGCGCAAGATTACAATTCGCTGAACTGGACGCGGGCGTCGGTTTACGAGACGTCATCTAAAATTCGACGAATGTTCACACGTAAAAAGCACAGGTACTACGCGTCTACAAAGGCGGTGAAATACAGCATCAAGGTGACGACACACTCCATCGCTGGGTCTGGGATAAACTCGGACGTGTGCGTACAGTTTGTTGGAACGCTCAGCGCAACGTCAAATATCGTTTTGAACGATGACGGCGTCAACTTTCAAGCTGGAGCGGTGAGCACACACGTTGCGCGCGATGATGATATCGGAGAACCAGCGTACGCTATCATTTCTCACACCGCAAAAAGCTCTTGGAACTGCGGCCGAATCGACGTATCATTCACTTCGAATGGCACCGTGACCACTTTTACTTTGAATGTGTGGCGATATATCGGTCACGGCGTCCGATTTGTTGTGCCATGTAGCGTCACGCCGAACACGAGCTTGGCTTGTCGCCGAATGATCACTGATGCGACTGAACAAAACCTCTTGTTCATGAAAGGGGAATTCGATTGGTCTAACGGCTCGTACTTGCCAAATCATAGCACATACGATGATCACGCCAAGCTTCCGATGACGGAGCAGTTCAGCTCAACGAAGTACAAAGACTTTTTCGTTGACACTTTTGTCGGGTTTGAAAACAAAGGCATCGCGGACATGATAAAGAACGAAGAGATAAAAGTACTCGATGATTATTACCGACTTTACGCTTCTCTGCCCCCGGTCGCGATCACCAGAGACTGGCGAACGGATGAGGAATTCGGTCGTCAGTTTATGAATGGAACGCATCCCAATCAATTGCGCAAAATTTTGCAGATTCCAGCCAAGTTTCGCGTTACAGAAGCGGATACGAGAGATGTGTTGCCTCAAGGCAGGACACTTGCGAGCGAGTTAGCAGCGGGACATATATTCATGGTCGATTACGAAATCCTCGAAGACATCAAACGCGGTGAAGGCTACTGCGTCGAGAACTCCATGGCTCTTTTCTTTGCGGATGAGAACACGCCGCTACGCCCCATCTGCATCCAGCACTTTCAGTCAGGTGAAAATGTACCGGTGTGGACTCCGAAGGATGGCGAGTACGAGTGGCTGCTTGCGAAGGCGCACTTGATGTGCTCTGACGGAAACGTTCATCAAATGATATCACACCTCTTGGGCACGCACTTGCTCATGGAGCCTTGGTCTGTCTGTGTGGAAAGAACTCTTCCGAGAAGTCATCCGGTGTACCGCATCTTGCGCCCTCATCTCATCTACGTCATCGCAATCAACACGCTCGGGCGCTCGTTATTGATCGCTCCTGGGGGAGTTACGGACCGTGTTGTCGCTGTTGGTCAAGGTGGTCACATGGATCTTATGAGCAAAGCGTACCAACGATTCAAGCTTGATGATTTGCACGTTCCAAAATCGTTTGAGAAGCGCGGCGTGCTGACTGAGGCGGCTTTGAAAGGGTATCACTATCGCGACGACGCTTTGCAAGCGTGGGCCTGTCTACGACGTTTTGCTGATTCTGTATTCAGGCAGCACTACGCATCTGACGCTGACATCGTTAACGATCCATACGTGCAGAGCATGATTCTTGAGATGCGACGTTTTGGTTACCAAGGCGTTGACGAAAATCAGCATGGCGTGCCAAACCGCATAAATTCGATCGAGCAGCTCGTCGATATCTGCACGTCAGTGATGTACACGTGCTCGTTCACTCATGCTGCGGTCAATTTCAGCCAGTGGGACTATTACTCTTACGTACCCAACCGACCGCTCATCATGCGCAAGCCGGCGCCGCGGGCGAAGGAACGAGTGACTGAGAAGGATCTCATCGCCGCGCTGCCGAGCATCAAGCAAGGAGCGCAAACGATGGCGACAGGTTGGACGCTCTCACAATTCTCAAAGGAAGAGGTTTACGTAGGACAGTATCTCACTGATATGATGATCACTCCTGGTGAAATCGGCGCCCTTCAAGAGCTTCGATCTGATCTGAGCATCATGGCGCAAACCATCGACAAACGCAACGCAACGCTTGGCATAAAGGCGTATCCTTACATGCATCCCGAACGCGTGCCGAGTAACATCGGCGTGTGAAATCACGAATTCCCACGGCGCGAGCGTTCATTTTTTTCTCAGTATAGCCTTGTACGGGACTGTAAAGTACAGTACACTGTTCAGTACATGTATTTATCAAACTTGCTGTCTCGCGTGCATCAAATCTTTCACTTTTCTGTTTCCGAGGATATCTTGAAGTCGCGCGCGCGAGCCATCCCGTCCGTACATTTAAAGCGATGTGAGTTTCTGCTATAATTAAAATACAAGGCGCCGAAATGACGCCGTATCGCCGACTGGCGCGACTAGCTCGTTACACCGACGTCGGCACACCAGCGTCAGCACCTTCATCGCGGACACGCGCCGCACGATACCGCACACGCCGGTCCTTTATTATCTCGCGCACCGCTATTCTGTGTCATGAACTCTGGGTTCGTTTCACACCAGTTATCTTTCGCCCATTTCGGGCACTCATCCCATTCGTCAACGCATGGTTGCTCCGCCGTGCGCCTCGTCAACGGCACCATCGGAAGCGGGTCTACGAAATTACCGTCAAACTTTGCCACACGAATCCACTTAACAGCAGTCCATTTCTGACCTCGAATCACCGGACACGCGCCGTGCAAGGATCCGACATCTAACGTATACTCATCCGTCAAAGAAAAAAACAGAATCGCGTCACCCTTCACGCTCTTCACTGGTATACCCTTCTTCGTGCAATCCGTCAAAGCGGCGTGATTGCTCGCGCTAAAAGGATTGTTCGCTTCATTCGCTTCAAAGCTCTCCGGCTTGATCGCATTCGGAAACGTCGTTTCACCTCCTTCCTCCGTGTCCTTCAGGTAAACTAAAACGGTCGCTACTCTTTGTCCTCCGCGTTTCGGCGCTGGATTGACCGCGTCGTGAAAGTAGTCGAAATGTGGGTCGTACTTTTGCCCGATGTCATACCGCAAGATCTGCATGCCTTCGCCGTTGTCGAACGGTATTCCGCTCACCTTGGCGATGCGCTCTTCGATCCCCCGCACGATGGTGTCTTGGCCTTTACTCAAAAACATCCCAGCGGACGTTCTGATATCCGACATCTTAGATGTTCCGCCTTCCCCGACGACCGTGCTCGGCGCTAACTCTCTTTTTGCTATATCCATCAAATGATCGCACTCTTCATCGGTCAAAAAATGACGCAAGAGATACGCTTTGGGATGCGTCGCGCTCAACACCAAGGGCGGCGTCTCGGGAAAGCCCGGCTCGTCGACCAACAACGCCGCGCGTCCATACAAGCTCACCGGTCGTCCTTTGCCCTCGTCGCCGCTCGATATCGTTCCATTTATTCGTTCTTCAGCGCCTCGAACGCGTTCGCCCGGCCCCATGCGTCGCGTCTTTCGCGTCGGCGTCCGCGTCGTCGAGGCCCTCGGCTTCGGCGTCGCGAGCTCGCCCTCTCGTCGAGCGACGATCGCTCGCGTCACCACAAGAGACAGCGCGAACAAAGCGAATAACACCACGTCCACGATCGGTCGTCCGCACGCGCGCGTTCTCGCGAACCGTCGCGTGGATGACTTGGAGTTATTGTACCGATCACCGTCGTCGTCGTCGTCGCGTCGTCGCGCCGACCAGAACGATCCCGCGCGTTCGCGCCTTCGAGTCCCTTCCATCGATCCCCGCGATTTCGTCGTCATCGGAAGCATCACGAGCGATGCGCGCGTGAGGGCGACGCGCGCGTTGACCTCTGAGCAGAGGTGCGTTGTGAAGATGAAGATGACGTTGACGATGACGAATGATTCGCCAAAGTAATCATCTTCATCTTCATCTTCATCTTCATCTTCATCTTCATCTTCATCTTCACTTCGATGCGGGTGACGCCTCGAATGGCGACGCCTATGACGACGCCTATGATGACGCCTATGACGCGTACGACGACGAATCGTTCCCTTCGCGAGCGAATGACGATGAGGCGGTGCGCGAAAACGGGCGCGCGTCGCTCGACGGCGCGCGCGGCGTCGCGCGCGTCGCTCGCGTCACCACGCGCTACGTTCGTGGAGTACGTGGTGAAGAAGAACGACACTTTGTACGACATCGCCAAGGCACACGGGGTGACGACGAACGAGGTGTGCGAATCGAGCGCGCTCGGGGGGAGACGCGCGATTGAAGTGGGACAAAAGTTGCGCGTACCGGTGGACGTCGAACGCGCGTCGTACGGCGTACGCGCTCGAGTGCTCGGGGACGAGCGGGCGTTTAGAACGCTCGCGGCGACGAACAGTGCGGCGATAGGGACGACGCCCGCGGTGAAGAAACCAAACGCACGGGCGAATGAGAGGCTGGCGCCGAAATCGTTGGAACGTTTGCGCGGCGCGTGGGCTCGCGCGTCGACGACGTCGAGGGTGACGGAGACGTTGCAACCTACGAAAGTCCTAGGCGTGGGGACGGTGGGCATGGTCATCGTCTTAGTCGCCGCGGCGAAGGCGAAGGCGCTGAAAGCGGCGCAGCCGGCGAAAGAGTCCCGGGCGCCCGCCGTAAAGAAAGCGGTCGCCGCGAGCGCGGTACCAGCGGAGAGCGCAAAAGTCCCCAAACTTCAAGAACCCGTCTCGGGCTTGCAGATGCCTAGTCAAAACACCATGGGAGCTGCCGTGTCGGTGGACAATCGATCGAACGTGGTCAAAGCGGTCGAAAAGGATTTCGTCGTCGCGGCCAATGAGACGAACGTCATCGAAGCCAACACCGCGCCCGCATCGGAACCCGTGCGCGCGGTGGAAGTGTCATCTGCGCCAGAGCACTCAATCGATGTCGCGACAACGTCCGAGACCAACGTCCCGGCGAAGCCAACGCCTTTGGTGAGAACTCCGCCGCGCGAATACAAGTCCACCGCGAAATTTCAAGAGCGCGAATACGATTTATTTGATTACGGCACCGCCATTCCAACATTTATCGGCGCGTTGATCCTCGTGGTCCAACGCGCTGTTCCGAAGCAGTTTCGCATTTGGTAACAGAAGCATGTACAGTGCGGTGCACACTGTACAGTTTGGTAGAATAAATATCTCATCTTTGCGGCGCTCTAAACCACACGTCCACCTCATATCCACGCCCTCGAGAGCGCTCTGAACAAGTCGATTACATATCCATCGAGCCGTACACGCTCGACACGCGCATTCCTTCGTATTCCAACACCGTGTGCAGCCACTCCACGTGATGCCGCCGAGCGCTCTGAACATGTCGTGCGCGACATCCTTCGCGAGTGCGTGCGCTTCGCGAAAGGCCGCGCGAGCTTCATCGTCCTCTCGTTGTTATCACGCGCCTCATCGCGAGCGCCGATTCGCGCCCTCGCGCGCCGCCGAGGCTGATTTGCTCGTCCCGCTCCTCGACGCTCCGCTTGCTTTTTCACCGGGCGTCGTGGACTCAGGCGCGCCGGCGCTTCCGCTCATCGCCGCTCTCATAGCCATCGGTGGAACGCGAGCCGCGCTTTACGCGTCGTTGCAGTACGCCACCGCGGGATTTATAGAGCGCCAAGTGGCGCAGAATGCCCTCATCGTCGAGCTGGGCGTCGATACGAAGAACCTGTACTACTACCCAAAGTCGACGAAAATGGTCATCGGAGTCGACCCTGAGGTGAATTCGGAATTAGTGAATCGCATGGGCATCGAGACGGGGATTCCAGTGCTGCCGCGAGCGACAGTGATTGCTGGGACGGCGGATGCTGAATTGTTTTGGGGGCAGCGACCCGGGACCGTCGACGCCGTCGTCACGACGGGCTGCTTGTCAAAACTGTCAGATGAGGAGGTGAAAATTGTAGCCAAAAAAGCAGGTAAGGTGCTGAAACCGGGTGGTAGATTCATTTTTATCGAATCCGCTTCGAACGAGCGGGGACAAAAGCTATTCGACGCCATCGAATCGACTATGGAATTCGTGGACCCACTCGAATTTGATGGGAAATGGGCAACGATGCCTTTATTTCCGCACGCAATTGGTGTCGCTATCAAGGCGCAGGCAAGTAACACAAGTGGAGAAGATGGCGAGCGTAACCTGAAAAATATCCGCAGTCGAAGAAGACAGCGTTGATATTAGAATAAATGGTCTGTAAATGGTTACACAAGTGTTCTATTCGTTATCAGCCACGACTCCGTCTCTTTAATTCTCCTCTGTGTTTTTCGTCGCGATTCGGCATCAAATGTATTTCAATTATGACGTCGTCGAGTCGAGCGAGTCCGCTGAAGAGCATCCGATGCGATGTCGACCACTTCGCGTTCGCGCTTTTCAGAGACAGTGAGTTCTGTAGCGTCAACCGCAGCTGCAGAGCATGAGTTGCACGACCACGGCTCCTTTGGCGTGCGCGTCAAACGAGGACGGCAGCATTTCAGATGATACACAACTTGGCACGTAACGCAGCTCACGGTCTTGAATTTATCTTCGATTTCGCACTCTGCGCACACTTGCGACTTGAACACGGGCTTCGGCGACGCTCTCGGCGACGCAACCGCTGACATTTTTTCACCTATGTTGAGCTGCAAAACCACTTTTGGCGTCTTCATCGGCGGCGGCGTCGCCTCTTTGATGAGCACGTTCATGGCAACCTTCGGCGTCTTCATCGGCGGCGGCGTC
>Ga0222713_10003261_pt1 | contig 16936 bp, 16 predicted proteins | sample C33_649DmetaG_FD_165061 | JGI IMG/M metagenome (GOLD analysis project Ga0222713, IMG submission 165061) | Estuarine water microbial communities from San Francisco Bay, California, United States - C33_649D | ecosystem: Environmental > Aquatic > Marine > Unclassified | place: USA: California...
CAGTTGGAATGAATGCAATTTCATCAACTAGCGCTTGGCCAAATGCCTTGGTTCCAAGGAAGTTGATCAGCTTCAAAGCTGCTGCTTTCTGTGTGGTTTTAGCGTTAATGGCATAAGCGCCATCTGCCCAGGTTCCAACATAACGCTTTGCTCCAGCATTTGCCTTAGGAGCTGGGAACCAACCAATGGTGATTGAAGGATTTAGAGAGCGGAAATAACCGATCTCATAGTTTCCTCCAATATAAAAGGCTGCCTTCTCGTTTGCAAAGAGACCGCGAGCGGTGTTGTAGTCAATACCTTGGTAATTAGCTGGCATCCACTTAGTAAGGTCTGCAACTGCCTTGAGGCTTGCTACATAACCTTTATCAGTAAATGTTTTCTTTCCAGCAACGACATCATTGTAGAACGCAGTTCCACCATAGAAGGTTGGGCCAACAGTTGCATGGAGCTGCTCAAGAGCAGGTCCATTACCGCCGGCATTACCTAGTGGAAGGAATCCAGCTTTCTTAACTTTTGCAAAAGCATTTTGAAGTTGCGCCCAGGTCTGTGGCAGCGCCCGAACTCCAGACTGCTCCAAAAGATCTGGGTTATACATAATTCCTAGAGCAGAGACTGCATATGGCAATCCAAATTGCTTCTTATCTTTATAGCCTTGAGCGCCAGCAAGAATTCCTGCTGGTAATTTCTTCAAAGCAGGAACTTCCGCAGTTGTTAAGGGCATGAAGTTTCCAGCATCAGAGAGATTTGCCATTCCACCGTATGGGCGCATCTGAATAACATCAGGGCCTTTTCCAGCAGTTAGCGCAGTAGCAACAATGGCGTTGTACTCTGTATTTAGATATGGCGTGAACTTAACTGTGATACCAGGGTTCTTCGCTTCGAAAAGCTTGATCTGGCTCTCATAGAACGCCTTATCTTCAGTGCGCCAGCTCCAGAATGTAATTTCTGTGTTGGCCGAAGCTATAGAAGCTCCAGGTGCAACCACGGTCACTGCCGCAAAAAGGGCTGCGACCAAGCCGCGGATTTTTGAGATTTTCACTTAATTTCCTCCTCGAGGGCGGTAGGTGTGGTTCTTTCCGGAGCGAACTGATACAGCAGCTCTTGAAAGATCTAGAGCGGACTTGGTGCCGCTCCAGTTTCTCTGTGCCAGTGCGACGCAGAGACAGTCAACCACCGTTAGCTGCGCAATGCGCGAAGCCGTTGCACCGCTACGGAAGGTGGTTTCCCGTGCGGCAGTATGTAAGACAAAATCTGCAAGAGATGCAGCTGGACTTCTTAAGGTATTAGTAATCAAAACTATTGTTACTCCACGTGCTTTAAATTCTCGGATGACATCAACGGTGTCAATGGTAGTTCCTGAGTGCGTGATTGCTACCAAAACATCACCTTTATCCAAGACGGCAATTGAGGTCATAGCCGAGTGAAAGTCAGTCCAAGATATTGCTCTCTTAGAGAGGCGATTAAGTTTTGATTGAAAGTCCATAGCAACAAAACCACTAGAAACTAATCCAAATAGCCCAATTATCTCTGCTTTTTCAAACACCTCAACAACTTTTCCAAAGGTTTGGATATCTAATTTTTCAGCCGTTGACTCAATAGCCCTTGCATCAGAATAGGTAACCTTTTCTATAATTGAAGCCAAACTATCACTTGGCGTAATTCCGCCATCTAGATATTCAGTGTCGAATTGTTTGGCACTCTTCCAAGAGAGATCGCTGACTAACGCCATTTTGAATTCTGGAAAACCACGAAAGCCTAAAGCCTTACTGAATCGAACAACCGATGAAACTGAAGTCTTACTATGAGAGGCCAACTGAGTGATATTCATTGGCGCAATTAATTGTGGTTCTTTCAGAACAACTTCCGCAATTGCAACTTCGCTGGCGTGAAATGAGCCCAATTGGCTCTGTATCAACTCTAATAAATTCGAATGATGGCTAGGAGTGACTAGCGATAACTGTTCAACCATAACCACCCTCCGTGAAAAATCATTTCAGGACATTCAATTGTTGGTGAAAATTATCGCCTTGTTCTCGAAAGGTCAACTGGCGCGAGCGATTCTCGTAGAAAAGTTCTTGAATTCAGAGTCCCAAATCTCGACCATAGGCTTAAATTCACCTACTGTGTGAAGACGATTCGTTAGATAGACCAACGCCTGCTGGCTCCGGCCGTGGAACGCAAAGCCGGTTCCTGTAAAGCCAAAATGACCAAAACTCCATGACTTTGGACCAACTGACCAACGTTTGAAGCCTAAACCTTGAGAATCTTCCAAACTTGGAGCCAGGAATTCATTCAAGATCCTAGAGTCAAAAAAGCCCTCACCTTTAAAGGAGTTATTGAGCTCTTGAGTGAAGGAAATCAAATCTATCAAATTAGAGAAGAGTCCAGCGTGTCCAGCGATTCCACTAAAGCAGTGGAATGAGTTCCCATCGTTAATTTCACCAGAGAGAACGTGAGAGCGCCATCTAGCAAAATCTGTAGCATGCTCAGGAATAACATAAGGCTTTTTGCTCTCTACCATCTTGTATTCAATAGAGTCGCCAATTGATGTAGCAACTACATTGTTTAAATCTGTAGGTTTCCCAAATTTCGTACTGGCCAAACCTAAAGGTTCAGCAATAACTTTATAGAAAATATCATCAAGATTATGGCTCCCAACTATTTCGATGATACGTCCAAGTGTTATAAATCCTAGATCTGAATAGGTGAATTTTGTTCCAGGCTCCTGCTCTAAATCAATTTGGGAAATGTGGCTATGCACTTCATCTGCAGTTTGGCAAGAAATATAGAAAGGGCGCCAAGCAGGTAACCCAGAGTTATGAGAAAGCAAGTGCCGTAGGGTAATTTCTGACTTTTTTCCTTTATCCCATGCCGGAAGAAACTTTGAAACTTTGTTATCTATTCCTAGTCGCTCAGTTTCCAAGAATTTAATGAGAATCGAGGTGGTTGAGAGCACCTTTGTAATTGATCCAAGATCAAAACTTGAGTATTCATCAATTTGACGCTGATCGAGTCCTCCAAGTAGAGAAGTGTCACCAGAAATTAACTCTTCAACTTTATTGCGGTCAATTCTGGCAATAGCGAGGCAGGAACTCATGTCTTAAGTATTCCGTTTTCGTACCTTACCGTCTTCTCTTTTAACCACCATGCGGCATCTAAATCATGAACGCTTAAGGGATTTACTAAATGGGCTAGTTGTGCAGCTGAGCAAAGGCCATATTCACTCTCCATCATCGAACCAATAGAAACTTTAATTCCTGCCCCCGATAGTTGCTTTGCCATCTGTAAAGCCGGATATATCCCTCCAGCTTTGATTAATTTAATATTTGCCCAACTAAAAGCACCTATATCAATAATTCTATCCACATCATCTAGCCCCATCAAAGTTTCATCCACCATCAGAGCAATGTCAGAGCTTTGTTTTAATTTTAAGTTATCGTCTAGGCTAAATCTAGAAAGTGGTTGTTCTACATATTCGATTAGGTCTGCAAAATCACCTAAAAGGTTCATGGCGCTTAAAGCATATTCAATACTCCAAGATTGATTTGGGTCGATTCGAATCAATAGTTCGCTGACTTCTCTCGCGGCTATAATCTCCATCCGAGCTCTAAGGTCTGAGAGAGTTTCATGCCCAACTTTAAGTTTCATTACAGAAAAGCCTTCTTTAATTCTGCGGTCTAATAGATTCGGGAGTTCACTAATATCGCAAACTGGTATTGTCACATCAGTCTTGATTGATAGAGATTTAATTTCGTTACATAAACCCCATAATGCAAAGTCAACGGCAGCACGTGCGCTATTACAGATAGGTAGATTTAGAACAATGTCAAGAAAGTCTTCCTCTTTTATATTCTTTAGAGCTAGAAGCTCTGGAATTGCAATATGCCTTAGTTCTTTGTCAATTTGCTCAAGTGAATCTCCCATTATTGCTGGAGTTGCTACACATTCTCCTTTGGCAATGTGTCCATCATCCAAGAGAACTTTAAATTGAATAGATTCAATCTCTGAGACCCTTCGCAAGGCAGTAACAAATGGGCTATGGAGAGGACTTGTACTTCTCTCGATTGATATGGATTCGATTGTTATCAATGAAATTTGCCTTACAATCCCATCATGGAATTTCGTCTCGCCACAATTGAAGACATCGATTCCATAGGGGAGATTTTCCACCAATGCTGGCAAATTTCCTATAAGGAGATTTTGAGCCAAGAAGTGAGAGATTCCATGGATTTAGCTGCCTCCAAAGAGCTTTGGGCAGCCTCACTTCAAAATCCTGACTCAAAGGAAACCTATCTTGGAATAGATGAAGGCAGGATAGTTTCAATCTTTAGGTTGGGCAGGGATGTAGATCTGATTAGCACAGGTCACTTATTTTCCCTTTACGTGCACCCAGTGTCTGTAGGAAAAGGTTTTGGCAGCCAAACCCTTGAGTTTGTAATACAAAGGTTGAAGACTTTAGGATTTCAGCAAATTTCTCTTTGGGTATTTGAGAGCAATTCCATAGCAAGGAATCTCTATACAAGAAAAGGATTCCAAGTTACAGGCTTGAAGAGAACTGATAATCGATGGAAGATTCCAGAGATTCAGATGATAAAGAAAAGTAGCTAATTAGCAATTACTGCTGAGTATTTCCTGTTGGCTTTTGGTTCAGGAAGCTTCAAAGGTTTATTGCCGAATGTAATTGATCCCAAAATCTCTGCACTGGCTGCGCCAGTACAAGAAATTACTGATGCGGGCACTCCATGCCAAGACAAAAATCCAATTACTGCAAATGTTACTGCTTCTTTATGTCGAGGATCTAGACCAAGTACTGACATGGGATTAACATCAACTCCAACTAAGCGCTCCTTTAGTCTTGACATCATAAGCGGATTAGCAGTTCCTCCGCCATGGACATACATATGGCTAACACTGAACTTCTCGACTTCTTGAGCGACTGTCTCGACAGTAAGCTCAAGGAGTGTCCGCATGACATTGTTTATCTTCCAAGAGCTAACTGGTCCGAAGTACTCCAAAAGATAAGGTAGATGAAAAAGTTCCTTACCCGTCGACTTCGGAGCTGGAAGCTTGTAGTAGGGCTCATCTAGTAGTTTGGCCAATATTTTTTGATCTACAGAACCAGCCTTGGCTAATTCAGAGTCCTTATCAAAGGCAATTTGTCCTTTTGAGTGCTCCAAAATTGCTGCATCTAGAAGGCCATTTGCCGGTCCGATGTCGTAGGCAATTGGAATTAACCCTGATCCAGTTATGGTTATATTTGAAATTCCACCTAGATTAAGCGCTGCTACTGCACCTTCGCTGTTTCCAAACATAAGTTGATCCAAGGTGCTTACTAAAGGAGCGCCATGTCCACCAGCTGCTACATCTCTACTGCGAATATTCGATAAAACAGGTGCCCCTATTTCCTGCGCGATCCAAGTTGGCTCTCCCAACTGCAGTGTTCCTAACGCCTTATTGTTCTCAATCCAGTGATAGAGAGTTTGACCATGGGAGACAACGAGATCAGCTTTGACTTTATTTCTACTTAGGATTTCTGAAGCTGCATCTGCAAATGCTTGCCCAATTTGTGTATCTAGTTCACATACAATTTGCATATCTACGCCCTGTGGAGGCATCGCTTTAGCAATTTTGTTTCGTAACTCTCTTGTGTATTGAACACTTTCAAAGTCAATCAACTCAATTGATATCACTCCTTCACCCTCTTGTAAATCCACTAGGGCGACATCTATTCCATCAAATGAAGTACCTGAGATCATTCCTATAACTTTCACTTTACTACCTCCGAACAAGCCACACTTTGGCTACTTTTGATTGGGAGCAGCTGTGGAATCATCTTTGAGCAGTTAGGGACAGCAATTGGGCATCGAACATGGAATGCACATCCTAACGGGATATTAGTTGGGCTTGGTACTTCACCTTCCAGGCTAACGGTTAAATCCATTTGTCCTACCTGGCTATGATCAGGAATAGCAGCGATGAGAGCTTTGGTGTAAGGATGCTGTGGATTATCGAGCACCTCATCCCAAGTTCCAAGCTCTACCACTCGGCCTAAATACATCACGGCAATCACATCGCTGATGTGGCGAACCATCGACAAGTCATGACTAATGAATAGATAAGTCAGACCAAATTCTTTCCTTAAATCAACGAGTAAATTCATGACATCTGCTCTAACGGAAACATCAAGAGCTGATACAGGTTCATCAAGGATAATTAGTTCAGGTTCAGCTGCCAAAGCTCTGGCGATTGAGACTCTCTGTCTTTGTCCTCCAGATAATTGATGTGGATAACGATTTTTCATGTCTCCAGATATTCCTACTACTTTCAGTAATTCAGTGACTCGAGAATCAATCTCTTCCTTCTTGCGCAAATTGTGCGCTGAAATAACTTCCCTTATACATTCCCCAATTCGCTGTCTAGGGTTCAATGAAGAGTAAGGGTCTTGAAAGACTAATTGGGCAGGTGATAAATGATTCCGCCATTGATTTTTTGAACCTCGTAATAAGACATTGTCGCGCCAGGTAATGGCTCCTTGGGTCGGAGATTCTAAGCCAACAATTAATCGCGCAAGTGTTGATTTACCGCATCCACTCTCACCAACAATCCCTAGGGTTTGCCCCTTTGAAATATTTAGTGAAATCCCATTTAGGGCATTAACGACAGTCTTGCTCTGTCGAATAGGATATTTCTTAAAGACATTATCAATAACAAGAGTCATGTTGAGCTCGCTATTGGGTAGAAGCAGGCCACAGATTTAGATCCTCGTGCATCAAGTAATGGAAGGCTTTCTCGGCACCTTATTTGGACAAATTGGCAACGATCTGCGAATGAACAACTCTGTCCAACCAACCAAGGTTTTGGTGGAACACCCGGTATAGAGGCTAAACGGTTTCGACTGCGTGAACTTGCGACAGGTAATGATGCTAACAACCCTTGAGTGTAAGGATGCTGGGGAGAATTAAAAATTTGCTTCGTAGTGCCTACTTCTACGATTCTTCCCGCATACATCACAGCAACTCGATCCACTAGGTTGGCAACAACACCAAGATCATGAGTTATCCATAACATAGACATTTGTCTCCGAGAGCGTTGTTTAGAAACTAGCGAAAGTATCTGTCTTTGAATTGTGACATCCAAGGCAGTTGTTGGCTCATCGGCAATCAATAGCTTAGGAGAGAGAAGAAGGCTCATAGCAATGACGGCTCTCTGCCTCATTCCACCTGAAAATTCATGTGGGTAGCTCTTTAGGGCGCGTTCTGGATCTGGGATTCCCACCTCAATCAAACTCTCCCTCACGTGAGACTCAGGATTCTTAACTTCATGATTATGGTAATCCAAAACTTCCAGTAATTGATTCCCTACAGTCATTACGGGATTAAGAGCAGTCATTGGGTCTTGGTAAACCATAGAGATTTCTTTACCCCTAATTTCCCGTAATCTCTCCGGCTCAAGTGACAATAAGTTTTCCCCATTAAAATTAATCTCACCTGAAACAACCTCTACGCCTCTAGGTAATAGACCTAGAATCGATAGAGCTGTTAACGTTTTCCCTGATCCACTCTCGCCCACAATTCCCAAAGCTTCACCTTCAACAAGTGAAATATTTACATCAGCTGTCAATGAACGCTTATCAGAGCTGGTCTGAATTGAGAGACCTTGAAGAGAAAGAAGATCTCTCATGATGTACTCCTTCTGGCAGGATCAAGCGCATCACGTAGTCCATCACCAACAAGATTTAGTCCGATTACTACTATCGTTATGAAGATGGAAGGAAATGCAAGTGACCACCATGCAAAAGCAGCTAAAGCTTGGGCCTCGGAAACCATCAATCCTAATGAAGCATCTGGAGGTTGTGTACCAAGTCCAAGAAAACTCAATCCCGACTCAGTCAAAATTGCCCAAGAGAGGGAGAGTGCCACCTGAACAACAATTGGAGCAAAAACATTAGGCATAATGTGTCTACCCAGAATTCGTGGCGAAGAATAACCTAAAACTCTGGCTGACTTAATGTAATCCATCTCTTTAACCGAAAGCACGGGTCCTCTAGCTACTCTAATGAAAATAGGTGTGTAAACAATTGCGATTGCTACAGAAGTGTCAATCCATGAATTGCCAAGACTGTTTACGATTGCTAGAGCCAAAAGTATTGCTGGGAATGCAAAAATGACATCACTAGTTCGCACAACAATATTGTCAATCCAACGCCCCAAATAGCCGCCAACAACACCAAGGGTTACTCCAAATAACGTTGCCAAGCCTACTGATAACAGTGCCACACTCAGTGATCTGCGCATTCCATCGATTGAACGCGAGAAAATATCTCTGCCAAACTGGTCTGTTCCAAACCAATACGTTCCATTTGGACCTTGTAACGCATCCATTGGATTTTGCTCAAGTGGATCATGAGGTGCGAGACCAAAAGCTGAAATTAAAGAAAGAGTAATCATTATAAGCACCAAAACTGCACCCACAATACCGCTTGTACTTTGTAGGTAGTAATTTACCCAATTTTTCTCCCGCTTCATTTGATTCTCGGATCAATTCTTCTATAAATCAAATCTGTAATTAAATTTATTGTTACAAACAAAATAGCAAACACCATAATACTACTTTGTACTGTCGCATATTCTCGCTTATTTATTGCATCAAGTATCTGACGCCCCATTCCTGGAAGAGCAAATATTTTTTCTACTATTACTGCTCCGCCAAGTAGATACCCAAATTGTATTCCGGTCATAGTAACAATAGGAATCAAAGAGTTACGCAATACGTGATTTAATCGCACAGCCTTCGCAGTAACTCCCTTGCCAATCGCTGTTCTAACAAAGTCTTTATCAATCGTCTCCAATAAAGCTGAACGCGTAGTGCGCATAACTGGAGCAGCAACAGCAATTCCCAGAACTAGACTAGGAAATAACATTTGCTGAAGGTTCATCCAGAGATCTTCAACTGGTGACATGTATTCGTTTCCATTTGGAAAATACTGAAACTTATTGGCCATGACCGTAACTATTGTTGTGCTAAGGACAAAGCCAGGGATTGCTAAAGCGAGTAGTCCAAAGAACTGCCCTAGAAAGTCCCTGAAGCTTCCAGGTTTGCGCGCGCTAAACATTCCAACAGAAATACCCAGAAATACTCCAAGAACGGTGCCTAAAAGGGCAAGTTCCATAGTGACTAAGAGAGCTGACTTGGTTAGTTGTAAAACTGGTGTTCCAGTGGAGTAAGAAAAACCAAAATCTCCCTGAATAAAACTTGAGATCCACGAGAAATACTGTCCAATGATGGGTTGATCAATTCCATAGTATTTTCTTAGAGACTCAATCTGCTCCTGGTTGAGAGCACCTGTTTCGATTCCTAAAGAACTTGTAATTGTATCGCCTGGAATAACCCTTAGAACTAGAAACACAAATATAGAAATGCCAAATAAAGTTGTGGTGACAGAAAGTAAACGACTAAGTAAAGAGCTTTTCTTCATTATAGAGAAAATAGTAATGCCGTGTACGACTTTCGCCGCACACGGCACACTCTAATTAACTACCTGAGAGACGCTGAGCGCAAAGGTAGTAATGATCCATTTGCCAATGCAGAGAAGTTTCTCAGATTCTTTACAGATACTCGATACTCGTATGGAGTAGCAAGCCATATCCAAATGGCGTTGTCCTCAAGTTCTTTTGAGATAGATGCATAAGCATCTTTCCGAACTGCTACTTTTCCACTTGCTTTGCCTTTAAGGAAATTCGTATCAAGAGTTGCAGATGAATAAGTAGCAACCTTGTTTAGGTTTCCTGTAGAGGTGAAATAGCGGGTATACATAGTGTCCGGATCAATTCTGCCACCATTATTAGCAAGAGTTGCCACGAAGTCAGCTGATAACCAACGAGGAACATAAGTGCCCTGCTCAATGATGTCCAGATCCATTGTGATATTGGCCTTGGCAAGCTGTGCTTTTAAGTTCTGTGCCATTGCCACAGATGTTGCCCATCCTGTGCTGGTGACCATCGTTTTAAAGCTAACCCCACTCGACTTGCCTGCAGCAGTTAGATACTCCTTTGCCTTAGCAAGATCTTGCTTAGGGCAAGGTCTTGCAGATGAGTCAGAGCGGTAGGCAGGGCTTGTGATTGGGCCAGTGACTTTTCCTTCACCGAAAAGTGCAGTTTGAATCAACTCATCACGATTGATTGCGCACTGAATAGCCAGACGAACATTCTTGTCGTTTAGCGGAGCGGCCTTGGTGTTGAACTGCAGTGCATAGTAATTGAGGGATGGAACCCTATATGTCTTTAGATTCTTGCCTACCTGCTTAGCAATTAGTGGATCAGTGACAATTCCGAACTGAACAGAACCAGCATTCATCGCCGAAAGAATGGAAGCTTCATTTGGGATTACGCGAATAGTTACATTCTTTATCTTTGGCTCACCCATATAGTAATCAGAAAATGAAGAGAGTTTCACAGATTGAGTTGGTTCCCATGATTCCCACTTGAAAGGTCCCGTTCCGTTTGGCTTATTGGATCCACCAATCTTTGCAGCAGCAATATCTTCCTTAGAAAGCATTGCCATGTTTACACCCTCAAGTGCAGCAAGAATAGGTGCGTTGGGAACTGAAAGTTTAAGAATTAACTGACGTCCTTTTGCTGTAATTGATGTAATGGTTGCAATGTTAGCCCTAGCTGCAGCACCAGTTTTGGTGTCTAGAATTCTCTCTAGAGATGCTTTGGCATCCTCAGCATCAAATGCTGTTCCGTCGTGAAATTTAACTCCCTGACGTAGATTTAGCGTTAACTGCATTCCATCCTTACTGAAAATCCATGATGTAGCTAAACCCCCTTTAATTGCATTTCTTGCGCCAATTTCAATCAAGCTACCGTAAACCAAACCTAAGGCTCTTACGGTTGCGAAGTTGGTCGCAGTATGAGGATCTGTCTTATCTATATCCAAAACGCTACCAATAACTAAATCAGTTGATGCCGCTTTAGCAGGATGCGCAATTAGTGAACCACCAATTAGAGTCGCAACTAGCGCTCCGATGAGTAAATTCTTCTTCTTTTTCACTGTTTACTCCCTTTGTTTTCTGAGGCCAAATGGCCAACGGAGATTTCTCCGCCTTTAACTTAGTTAAATCCTTGTGCCTCAACGATAAAAGGTCAAGTATTCATGGGCTTTTTTACGGCATCCCTAACTCGTGATTTGACAGATTTAAGTGAGCTTTGAGCCTCTTGCGCTGAAATTCCTAACAAAATCATAACGATTGCTATTTTGACCTGATCTTGGGCCTCTTTGAGTGCTATTTGAGCTCGTTCAACATCACATCCCGTGGCTGCTTGAATAATTCTTATTGCGCGGTCTCTCAACTTAATATTGCTAACCTGAAGATCAACCATGAGATTTCCATATGTTTTTCCAAGATTGATCATTGAAACTGTTGAAATCATGTTGAGCACTAGTTTTTGAGCCGTTCCAGCTTTTAATCTTGTTGAGCCTGCCAATATTTCAGCTCCAGTATCAACCTCGATTGCAATATCGGCGTGCTTGGAAAGCTCAGAATTTAAATTACAAGAAAGAGCAATAGACCCAGCTCCTACCTCTTTTGCATATTGCAAAGCGCCAACCACATAGGGAGTGCGGCCACTTGCAGCAATTCCAACTAAAGAATCCTTTTTAGAGAAACTCAATTTCTTCAAATCTTCAATCGAGCCTTCTAGGACATCCTCAGCGCCTTCAATACCAGTTCGTAGCGCCGTATCTCCTCCAGCAATAAGTCCAATAACTAATCCGTCCTGCAGAGAAAATGTTGGAATGCATTCTGAGGCATCTAGAACTCCGAGTCTTCCTGAAGTTCCTGCGCCAACATAAATCAATCTTCCACCTGTTTCCATTCGTTTAGTAATTTCAGTGATGGCTTCAGCGATTTTTGGTAATACTTTTGCCACCTCCTCTGCCACGCTCTTATCGCTGTCATTAAAGAGTCTTAAGAGCTCTAAGGTGGATAAGGTGTCAATTTTTGAGAATCGAGAGTCAATCGCCTCAGTATTTAGCTGGCCAAGGTCCTCATTCATAATGGCTAACCCTAGTAACCTTGGCGCATGGAGGCCAAATACCTATTTTCTGGCGCTGGAATTCTAATTGTTCTCATCTACGCCTTTGGTTCAGGGATCTGGGTCTCTTCCTCCCCTGGATGGTATTCATCACTAAATAGACCACCATGGCAGCCGCCGAGCTATATCTTTGGAATTATCTGGCCCTATAACTTTTTAGTCTTAGGGATTGCTTCATACCAAGTCTCACTATCATTAACGAGATTTGAAAATATCCTATGGCTGGTTTTCTTTGGGTTAAGCGTTGCTGCAGCACTTACCTGGGCTTATCAATTCTATGTTCCTCATAATCTCACCCTCGCCCCAATTGCTTTAACTCTATGCGCTCTTCTAACTCTTCCAGTTCTCTATTTAACATTTAAAGCTACGCTACTTATGGGACTTCTTCTCATTCCTTATCAAATCTGGGTTGCAATTGCTGCAAGCCTTGCCTGGGGATACTCCACTCGAAATTAAGCAGTTTTATCATCAAGAGTTGCAGCAGATACAGCTCCAGCAGATGCCACTAATACTCCAAGGCCGATAAAGACTGAACTTGCTCCAAATGGGGCAGCAAGAGCTCCTGCTGCCAGTGGAACTAGGAACTGACCCATTCGATTACCAAATAGTCGAATTGAAATTGCCATAGCTCGCTCTTGCACTGGGGTCTTCTTAGAAACTATCGACATAGTTAACGGCTGGCCAATTCCTAATAGAAATCCAACTATGGCCATAGATAATCCAAGGGCAATTGAACTATTGGCATAGATTGAAGCAAATAAGAATAAAGCTGAGAGGAAAATGCTGTAATTCATCGTTCTTGCAGATCCATAGCTCTTTGTTAATCGACCAAGCAAGAACCTTGAAATCATCGCCGTAGCAGAGCGAATTGAAAGAATTGCTCCAATTACAACAGGGCTTATACCCTTTTCTGTTCCGACTAAGGGCAAAATCACTACCAATACATCATTTGCTGCAGCTACCGACAGCGAGGTCCAAATTGCTGGTTTGATTCCAGGTCGCGAGAGAACATCTCTGGCTCTTATCGATCCAGCAGCATCGCGTTCTTGTTGAGTTCTAACTTCCCTCACTCCTCGAAAGAGAAAGATTGGGACTAAAGCTAGGAAGGCTAAAATAGAGGCAAAGATAAAAGCAGAAGTTGAAGAACGTGGCAGCACTCCAGCAGAACCAGCAATTACCCCTCCTAGAGCTGGACCAACACTGTGACCAAGAGAAGTTGAGAAAGAGAAGTATCCAAAGTTTTGATCTTGTAAGTTCATTGGGCTTCTATTTGCCACCATTGCCTGACTTGACGCTACATTTGAAAGATGGGCAATTCCTGCAATAGCTGTCGCCGCAGCGATAGCAATGATGTTATTTAGAAAAGCAAAAGCGATGCCTAAGAAAATAAATGATAAACATCCAGCAAAGAGCAGCGGTCTCTCACCTATCTTTCCTACCCACCTGCCCATAGGAACTGCTATCAGAAGTGGAACTAAGGCATATACGGCTGCAATTAAACCAATCTCATAACCAGATGCTCCATTCTCTAATGCTCGATAAGTAATCATTGGGCGCATGACATAGATACTGGCCTGCGCTAAAGAAACATTTATAAGCAGGGGCCATAGCCAACGCTGAGTTCTATCTCCCATCAAATACTTGCCTTAGAGTTCCTTTTACTATTTCTTATTAAGCGACTATAAATAGGAGGAATAAAAATTAATAAAATTAACATTAGATACAGCGATTTAGTTAATGGACCATCAAGCAATACCCCATGATCGCCTTGGCTAATCTGAAGGGCGCGTTTGTAGTAGAGCTCAGCCAAAGGTCCAAGGATCACACCAATAACCATAGGCGTGATCGGAACGGCAAACCTTCTAAACAAGTAGCCAACTATGCCTACTGCTAGCGCAATCTGTAGATCGAAAATTGAGTTGTTTAGTGCATAGGCTCCCAAAAGAGCAAAAGTTGCAATTCCTGCATATAAGTATGGCCTTGGAATGTAAAGCAACTTAACCCAGAATCGGATGAAGGGAAGATTCAATATCAAAAGCAGGGTATTTCCTATGAATAGAGAAGCAATCAACGCCCAAACCAACTCTGGATTAGTCATAAACAAAAGCGGTCCTGGCTGTATTGAATAACTCTGAAAAGCTACGAGTACAACAGCCGCTGTGGCAGAGGTTGGTAACCCCAGTGCCAACAGAGGAACTAGCGCTCCAGCTGCATTAGCGTTGTTTGCTGCCTCTGGGCCTGCTACTCCCTCGATTGCTCCATTACCAAATTCTTTTTTATTTTCACCCTTTGCTAGTTTCTTCTCAACTGCATAAGAAAGGAATGTTGGAACTTCAGATCCGCCTGCAGGAATTACTCCTAGTGGAAATCCAATTGCAGTTCCTCTTAACCAAGGCTTCCAAGAGCGCTTAAAGTCCCGCTTATTCATCATCGCACGAGCACCGACTGGAATTACTTGCCATTTCTCATGTTTAAAGCGACTTGCTAAATAAAGAATTTCTCCTAAAGCAAATAGCGCAACAATCACAGTAACTGTTTCTATGCCATCAATAGCTGCGCGGTTTCCAAAAGTTAATCGCAAAGAGCCTGACTGTAGGTCTGCTCCTACTAGTCCAACGGTTAATCCCACAGCAAGCGAGAGAATCCCTCGAATCCTTGAAGATCCAAGTAAAGTTCCAACGGTTGCAAAAGCCGTGATTATTAGAGCTAAGAATCCTGCCGGCTGAACCGTCAGGGCGATTTCTGCAAGTTCTGGTGCTGCCATTGCTAATAGCAAGGTCGCAATAGTTCCAGCGACAAAGGAGCCAATAGCAGCTGTTGCTAAAGCTGCTCCCGCTCTTCCAGCTCTGGCCATCTTATTTCCTTCAACTGCGGTAATGACCGAACCGCTCTCACCCGGAGTATTTAGCAAGATCGAAGTTGTTGATCCACCATACATAGCACCGTAATAAATAGCAGCAAACATAATTAGAGCCTGGGTTGGCTGAACTGTAAGAGTAATTGGAAGCAAGAGACCAATTGCTAAGGCTGGACCGATTCCTGGCAGTACTCCAACCAGTGTTCCTAGGAAAGTTCCAATGAAGCCATAAATCAAATTGCTGAAAATAAAAGCGGCAGCAAAACCATCTAGTAGATACTCAAAGTTATCAAACATCAGGACCCAACCTTGGAGATAAGATCTTCGATAATCCACTTAGGTAATTGAATATCAAGTAAATTTGTGAAACTAAAGAAAACTAAGGTAGAAAAGAGAAACGCAATTATGCCAATTTTTATTATTTTTTTGGCGCCAAATGCATAAGCTACTCCCCAGAATGAAATCGTAGCCGCAATGATGTAGCCAGTTTTCTCCAGTAGAAATGTGTGTATCCCAATTGCTGTAACAATGATCAGCATGGTTTTGAGATCAGCTTTTTGGAAAGGAACATCAGAATTTGTGCCCTCAGGAGTCGCTGCTCTTCCGCGGAATACTTCTATGGCTATTCCGATTGATGCAATCATCAGAAGTGATGCCACTGCATAGGGGAAAGTGCGCGGACTAACTACTGTGTTATTAGTTGGAAGGACTAACCCATGGGTATCCCAGAAGACCACTAAAGAAACAAGGAAGAGGGCGCTAGCAAATGCCAGCTCCCCCTTCCCTGCTTGTGAGACTTTGTTCAAGTCAGCAGTTCCTTAAACTAGCCACCAAGGCCTAGGTCTTTGATAACTCCTGCAACCAAAGGAAGTTCCTTAGCCAGGAATGTTCCAAAGGCTTTACCTGCAGCCCATTCATCATCCCAGTTATATTGCTTTAGATAACCCTTCCAGGTTTCAGAGCCTCTCATGGTGTCAAAAACCTTCACCATATTTAGGCGATCAGCTTCCGATAGATCTGCAGTCGCTACAACTCCGCGCCAGTTACCGTAAACCAAGCTGACTCCTTGTTCGGTCAAAGTCTTGGCCGCATAACCAGGCAAACGCTTAGCTGAAGAGACAGCGAGAACTCTGATTTTTCCAGCTGCAAGTTGTGCTTGGAATTCAGCTGAACCTGAGGTTCCCGCAACTGTTGCACCAGAGAGAATTGAAACAATAACTTCAGGGCCTCCAGAGTGAACAACAAAGTTCATTGCCTTTGGATCAATTCCAACAGCCTTTGCTAGCAATCCAATAAATTGGTGATCTGTTGAACCAAGAGATCCACCAGAGATAGCAAGTTTAGGATTAGCTTTCCAATCAGCTAGGAACGCTGAAAGAGTCTTGTATTTAGATGTTGCTGGTACTGCTAGAGCTTGATACTCACGCATCACTTTAGCAACTGGTGTTGATGCCTCTAATTTTAAGGGTGACTTATTGGATGGAATTCCTCCAGCCATTGCAAGTCCGGTAATCAGGACTGACTCAGGCTTAGCCTTAATTTCCTGGAAAAATGCCAACCCTGTCGTTCCACCAGCGCCTGGCTTAAATGTTGAGGTGTAAGTTGAAAGAAGGCCTTCTTTCTTTAGTGATTCACTAATCGCTGTGGATGTTTGTGAATATCCACCTGGATTAGCAGGCACTACCCAATCAAGATTTTTAAGTGGCTTGAGATCTGGGTATCCCCAACGAAGTTGTCCTGAAGCAGTTCCATAGGACATTTTTAAGCAACGAAGATCGGTGCCTTCAGCTCCGCGAGCCTTAGCAACCATTCCAGCGCGTCCGCACTCATCTCCAGCTTTTGCTTTTGATGATGGAACTTTTGCAGCACTCGCTGAAGTTGTTCCAGATATAACTAGCGCAAATGAAGTTAGCGCTACTGCGGCCGCAGTAAGTGTTTTTTTCAAAGACATTAGTTCTCCTATTTTTTTCTCTCGAGGGTGAGA
>Ga0222713_10003262_pt1 | contig 16927 bp, 19 predicted proteins | sample C33_649DmetaG_FD_165061 | JGI IMG/M metagenome (GOLD analysis project Ga0222713, IMG submission 165061) | Estuarine water microbial communities from San Francisco Bay, California, United States - C33_649D | ecosystem: Environmental > Aquatic > Marine > Unclassified | place: USA: California...
AACATAGACATATTGATAAGACATTCGTTTATTCCTTTAATAATTTATAATTTAAAATTTTTTACCAGATTTTATCCAATCATCATTGAATTTCTTAAGACCTACTTCAGTGAGTTGGTGATTTATCATCTCTGATAAGATTTTTATTGGTAGCGTAACAGCATTTGCTCCATTCAGAGCTACTTGCTTAACATGATCTAGCGTTCTTATAGACGCCGCAAGTATTTCAGTTTTTATTGAATAATTATTATATACTGATCTTATATCAGAAATCAATCCTATACCATCATCCCCTATATCTTCAAGTCTACCAACAAAAGGAGAAACATAAGTTGCTCCCGCTTTGGCTGCTAACAATGCCTGATTTAAACAAAAACACAAAGTCATATTTACTTTTATATTTTGTTTTGAAAAATATTTACAAGCTTTTATTCCAGACCATGTTATGGGTAACTTAATTACTAAATTACTATCTATTTCTAATATTTTATTTCCTTCCTTAATCATCGACTGAAAATCATTAGATACTACTTCTACAGAAATATCCCCTTTTAACAAAAGAGCAAGCTCAGTAATAATCTCTGAAAAACTCATTGGGGTTGATGCCATCAATGTAGGGTTAGTAGTAATACCATCTATGATTCCGTAATCAACAAATTTACTAATTTCTGCAACATCTACACTATCCAAAAATATTTTCATAGTTAATTAATTTTAGCTAAAATCGAATCCAGCTCCTCAAGATTTGAATAATAAAAAGATATCTTACCCCCATTCCAGGAATTTTCAACAACAACTTTTACTCCGTATTTTTCACTCAGTGTCTGACCAAGGATTATAAAATCATCACTCATTGCAAAATCTAGATTATTTTCAAATTGTTGCTTTCTTTTTTTTTCAACCCCCTGTGTTTTTCTAGTTAACTTTTCAGTTTGCCTTACATTAAGATCATTTGAAACAATTTTATTTGCTAATTCTTCAGCATTTTCAAGACCTATTAAACATCTTGCATGACCCATACTAAGCTGTCCGTTATTAATCATAAGTTTAATAGACTCAGGCAAATGGTTTAATCTTAATAAATTCGCTACATGGCTTCGGCTTTTACCAAGTGAATCAGCTAATGTTGCTTGTGTATAGCCAAATTCATTTATTAGCTTTGCATAACTTTCAGCTTCTTCTATAGCAGTTAGCTCTTCTCTTTGAATGTTTTCAATTAGTGCAATCTCAAATATTTCTTGATCAGACAAATTCTTAATTATGACTGGAATTTCTTTTAAACCAACAATTTTACAAGCACGATACCGTCTTTCACCCGCTATGATTTTATATTTTCCATTACTAACAGTATTAACTATTATTGGTTGTACCAAGCCATTACTCATTATAGAATTAGCTAGTTCTTGCAATTTAACTTGGTCAAAATTTTTGCGTGGCTGATATTTACCAATCTCAATTTGATCAATATCTACTATATTATTTGTATCACCCTCTACCGGTATAATTTTTTCTTTCAGCAAAGATGATAAACCTTTGCCCAACACTCTATTCCTCATATTTCTCCTAATTTTAAGCTATTTTAACTGAAGGCATAAATTTTATTTCATTAGCAATAATTTCTTTAGCAAGTTCTATATATGCCATTGATCCAGAACATTTATAATCATAAATAATTACTGCTTTACCATGAGATGGAGCTTCAGAAACCCTTACATTCCTTGGTATCGTGGTTTTATACACTAAATTTCCAAGACATCCTCTTACATCATTTTCTACTTGCTCAGTAAGTCTGTTTCTTTTATCATACATTGTAAACAAAATTCCACCTATTTTGATTTCAGGATTTAACTTTTTCTCAACTATTTCCACAGTTTTTAACAAATGACTTAGACCTTCAAGTGAATAAAAATCACACAGCATAGGTATTAGAACTTCATTACAAGCAACTAAGGCATTTAACGTTAACAAACTAAGAGAAGGTGGGCAATCAATTATTATATAATCAAAATTATTTTTTATTTCACTAATTTTATTTAATAAAATATTTTCATGGTTTTTTAAATTTACTAAATCAAGCTCAATTGCTGCTAAATTCGTATTAGCTGTAATGATCGATAAATTAGGTATTTCTGTTTCGAGAATTGCATCTTTTATAGATCCAATCCCTGTAAATAAGTTGTATGATGTAATTTTTCTTTTTAATTGTTCTATTCCAAGACCACTACTTGTATTACCTTGTGAATCAATATCTATAATCAATACTTTTTTACTCATCACAGCAAAAATTGTTGCTAAGTTTACAGCTGTTGTCGTTTTTCCAACACCACCTTTTTGATTAACAATTGCTATAACTTTCCCTTTCATAACAATCTTTTAATGTTTGAAATTTCAACTATTTTACCATCACCAGTAATGCTATCATGAAGCAAAACATTAAACAACCAATGTTTGCTTGCTTCTATTACTTCTTTATCACAATTTTTACCCTTAAGTAACAGCATCTTACTCAACTTTAAATTACTTGTGAGTTGTAATATATTACTTATGCTACCAAAACCTCTGCTAGTTAGAATATCATAATCACCTTCAAAATTATTATCTAACCTTTCTTCAATGATATTAATTTTATTTAGTGATAATTTGGAAGCTTGCCTTAAAAAAACAGCTTTTCTTGAATCACTCTCCACAAGAGTTACATCCTTCACTCCACCTATCGACAAAATAACACCAGGCAAACCAGCGCCTGAACCAATATCAACTACCCTCTCATCAAGCTTTATATATTTAATCAATTGCAGAGAATCCAGAATATGCCTTTCCCAAAGATCATATTCAGAATTTTTAGATATCATATTTATTGATTTATTCCACTTAAGTAACAATGATTGATACTCTACCAACCCTCCACGTGAAACATTTAAATTATCTATAATCATTTTTTACGCTTAGTTTTTAAGTATATTATGATTGTAGTAAGAGATACTGGTGTTATCCCTGATATTCTGCGAGCTGCACCAATAGATCTTGGTTTATAAAAATTAAGTTTTTCTCTAATTTCTGTGGATAGGCTATGTATCTCATTATAATTAATATCACTAGGGAGATCTAAAGATTCATCCTGTGTAAATAATTGTATATCCAAAGCCTGTCTCTTTAAATAAGAGGAATATTTGGATTCATTTTCATAATATTTTAAATAATCAACATTTTCCTTATTTAATTCGGGAAAAAATTCTATCACTTTTTGAAGACCGAAATTTGGTAACCCTAATAACATAAAAGCTGTTTTATACGAACCATCCTGAGAAATTAAACAGTTTTTATTTTGAATTGCACTAGTTGTTAGACTCAGTTCTTCAAGTTTTTGTTTTATTCTTTGAAACTCAGAGAACTTCCGTTCAAATTGATTTTTTCTTTCTTCAGATACAATATTTGCTTTTATAGCTAAAGGAGTAAGCCTAATATCAGCATTGTCAGCTCTGAGAGTCAATCTATATTCAGAGCGAGACGTAAAAATCCTGTAAGGCTCTGCTGTACCAAAATTTATTAAATCATCAATCATGACTCCTATATAAGCGTCTGATCTTGATAAAGTAAATTTCTCTCTAGATTGAGCATAAAAAGCTGCATTAATACCAGCTATTAAACCTTGAGCAGCAGCTTCTTCGTAACCTGTAGTCCCATTAATTTGACCAGCAAGAAATAGATTTTTTATTTTCTTTGTCTCTAAAGTATCAAAAAGCTCCCTAGGATCTACAAAATCATACTCAATTGCATAACCAGGTCTAATCATTTTTGCATTTTCAAGACCATTAATAGATTTTAAAATCTCAAGCTGAACATTCTCTGGTAAAGAAGTAGATATACCATTAGGATAAACCGTGTAGTCATTGAGTCCTTCTGGTTCTAGAAAAATCTGATGACTATTTTTGCTAGAAAACTTAACTATTTTATCTTCTATAGAAGGACAATATCTAGGACCAACACCTTCAATTTGACCAGAATACATAGCAGATAAATGTAAGTTATTCTTAATAATTTCATGCGTATTTTGGTTTGTTCTTGTAATATAACAATTTATTTGCGGTACTTCAATTTTTCTAGTTAACTCAGAAAAAGGTCTTGGAATCAAATCTCCAGGTTGGATTTCAGTTTTAGTATAATCTATTGTCCTACCATCAATTCGAGGTGGAGTTCCAGTTTTTAATCTTCCAACAGTGAAATTATGATTGCGAAGAGTTTTTGACAAACCATAAGAAGGATCCTCACCAACTCTACCACCAGGGATCTTTTTTTTTCCGATATGAATTAAACCAGATAAAAATGTACCAGTTGTTAGAACAACAGAATGACAATCAATTTTACCAGAGTTTTTAGTTAAAACACCTATAACCTTATCTTGATCAATTATTATATCCTCAACAGAATCATATAAAATAGTTAGGTTAGGGTATTCATTTAAAATAGAAAACATTTCGTTTCTATACAAAGATCTGTCAGCTTGAGCCCTAGGACCCCATACCGCTGGTCCCTTACTCTCATTGAGCATTTTGTAATGTATTCCAGACTTATCAATCACTCTTGACATTAAACCATCTAAAGCATCTATTTCCTTAACAAGAGTTCCTTTTCCAACACCCCCAATCGCAGGATTACAAGACATTTCTCCTAAATTTTTCAAATCGAGAGTTATTAACAAAGTATCGCTTCCAGTTCGCGCAGATGATGCCGCTGCTTCACACCCAGCATGCCCACCACCGACAACAATTACAGTAAATTTTTTCATTTCACGTGAAACATTACTTTAAAACCTCTTCTTTTTTAAAGAAAAAAGATATTTCCCTTTTTGCGCTATCTAAACCGTCTGAACCATGAATACTGTTAGCCTCTATATCTAAAGCAAAATCTTTTCTTATTGTGCCATGATTAGCATTTTCTGGATTAGTTGCCCCCATTATCTCTCTGTTTTTAAGAACCGCATTTTCTCCCTTTAGCACTTGCAAAACCACCGGGGCAGAAGTCATGTATTCTACTAGACCTGAAAAAAACGGTCTCTCTTTATGCTCAGCATAAAACCCTTCCGCTTGTTCTTTGGTTAATTTAACCATTTTTTGTGCTGCAATTTCTAATCCCGCAGCCTCAAGATAAGAATTTATTTTACCCGTTAAATTTCTTTTAGTTGCATCTGGCTTTATAACTGAGAAAGTGTATTCTATTGACATTAAATTGACCTTTATTGATTTTCAAATTAGAGAATAATTTATAAAGATTTTTAGGGAAACTTTCAAGCATTTTTTACTTAATATAAATCACAAGAATGCCAAAAGCATCTTTATTAAATTTTATTCGTGTAATAATTTTATCTTAAGTAGGGAAATATTAATGGTCAAACCTAATAATTCATGAGACCCAATCAGAGCTGGAAAATCTTCAACACAAACAATAAAACTACCAGAATTATCAAAAAGATTAAAAATATATATTATGTATTTTTTACCATTAATATCAGTTTTATCTATTATGCATTCTTGTGTTTTAAATTTTTCCGAAACTCTTTTTAAATTTTTTTGCAAAAAAACATTTAATTCCCGCTTCAAAACTCTTGGTCTACTAGTTTTAAATTCCATATTAACGCTATCAAATATTACAATATCTTCTAAATTATAATATTCTTTTATTGATTCTATTAGGTTGATAGAAGTTTCAAAAGAATTAAAGTTACCTATCAAATTAGAAAGGTTTTTATGTACAAATTTTAGCTCTAAATATAATTGTATTAATTTTTTATTTTTTTTATCAAAATATGTATTAATTTTATAGATTACAATAACAAATACACTTAACACAATTGTTGTATATATTACAACATCATTTAGTAATTGTTCTATCATTTAATCATTATCCTATAGTAAATTGAAAAAGACTGATCACCACTTATCTTTAAGTTACCTTATTTCTTTTAAAGAAACCAGTGGTTGATAATCACTGAAAAACAGTTTATACTCAAGTCAAAAGTTGAGTCAAGAGCTTTATAAAAAAAATCAATTTAAAGCTAGTGTTTTTGATAAAATATATCTATAAAAGCATAAATTATTTTACAATAAAAAAGGTTATTTTATGTCTGAGATAGTAGCAAAAGAACAATTAAAACAGTATATTATTAGAGTTGAAAGATTAGAAGCTGATAAAACAATATTGTTAGATGACATTAAACAAGTTTTTGACGAAGCTAAGGCTAATGGATTTGATGTAAAAACAATGAAGAAGGTAGTTCAATTAAGAAAGCTTGATAAAAATAAATTAGCTGAACAAGAAGCTATATTGGAACTTTACAGACAAGCTTTGGAATTTTAATAATTTAATTATATACGAGGTAATTTGAGTAAAATTAAAACACTAGATCCAAAAACATTAAAATCTTGGATAGATAATGAAGAAGCTATACTTATTGATGTAAGAGAGCCGTTCGAATATGATGAATCTTATATTGAAAAAGCCATTAATATACCATTATCTCAGCTTCTTACCAAGATAGATGAAATTCCTGATTTAAAAAAAAAGAAAATAGTTTTACAATGCAAGTATGGAATTAGATCCATGATTGGTTGTCAATCTCTTGAAAATGATGGGTTTAAAGAAAATATTTGGAACTTAGAAGGGGGAATTTATAACTGGTCTTCTTCTGGTTTTTCTGTAAAATCTAAAAATTAAGACTCAATTATAAAGTTTTTTAGGTTTTATTTTTATTCTCCATAATTAATATTATCATGAAACATGCTCTATTATTACTGATTAAATTTTATCGATTTTTTATATCACCTTGGCTTGGTAAAAATTGTCGATTTCAGCCAACTTGTTCTGAATATGCCTATCAATCAATCAGTACTTATGGTACAGTAAAAGGATTGTTTTTAGCCGTTAGAAGGCTTTTAAAATGTCATCCTTTTGCTGATGGTGGCTATGACCCAATACCAAAAAAATTTAAATAATATATTGTCTGGTAAAGAACTTATAAAATCTCATATAGAAGATATGCCTGATTGCCCTGGTATATATCGTATGCTAGATGTAGATAAGAGGATTATTTATATTGGCAAATCAAAGAATCTTAAAAATCGTCTCAAACAATATACTGGTGATCTTGAAGGCAAAACCTCAATTATGATTTCACTGACTTGTTATTTAGAATATTCTATAACAGAATCGGAATCTTCTGCTTTACTACTTGAGGGGCAATTAATTAAAAAATTTAAGCCTAAATTTAATATTTTACTAAAAGATGATAAGTCTTTCCCTTATATCAAGTTACGCCTAGATCACGATTTTCCACAATTATTAAAATATAGGGGTGCAGAACTTAAAGATGGGAAGTTTTTTGGTCCATTTGCTTCTGTAAAGCATGTTGAAGTTACATTGTTAGAATTACAAAAAATATTTAAATTAAGATCATGTTCTGATATGTATTTTTCTTCCAGAAAAAGACCATGTCTTCAATATCAAATCAACAGATGCTATGCTCCATGTACTGGCAAAATATCAAAAGAAAATTACGATGAATTAGTGGATCAAATAAAAACTTTTTTATCAGGTAAAAATCAATCTTTACAAAATTTTCTTGTTCAAAAAATGCAACTATTCAGTGATGCACTAAAATTTGAAAAGGCAGCAGAAATGCGTGATCGCATAAAAGCAATAAGCTATATACAATTAAAAGCTGAAGGTACTGGTCTTACAAAAAATACCGATTTAATTGCTATAACAAATATTAACGAAGAATATTGCGTTGAGCTTTATATATATAGAGCAGGACATGCCTGTGGAAATCACGCTTATTTTCCAGAACATACAGAAAATAGCACTATTCCAGAAATATTAAAAGCTTTTATTATTCAGCTATACCATGATAAAATCCCTCCTGAAAATATAGTTCTAAGCCATTCTATCAGCGATGCTACTATTTTTTCAAAAGCATTAAAGGATTTACATGGCGTCAATGTTAAAATAATGAGCCCAAAAAAATCTGGACCAGTTGAACGTCTTATGCAAATTGCCTTAGAAAATGCTAAAATTGCTTTGGAACAATATATTAAAAGCTCAGCTAAAAATAGTCATGCACTAGAAGAGATACAAAAAATATTTAATTTACCATCCATACCAAATCGTATTGAAGTTTATGATAACAGCCATATACAGGGATCATTTGCTATTGGTGCAATGATTGTTGCTGGTAAAAATGGTTTTGAGAAAAAAGAATATCGATTATTTACGATTAAAGAGCAGGAAAAAAATGCCCTAGGCGGAGATGATTATTCAATGCTTAGAGAGGTTTTAACTAGAAAAATTAATAAACTACAAAAAGAACCTCACCGACTACCAGATTTAATGATCATAGATGGAGGGAAAGGGCATATGAGTGTTGTTCAGCAAGTTTTACAAAAATTTAATTTGAATATTCCTTTTGTCTGTATGTCTAAAGGTATAGAAAGAAATAGCGGTAGAGAGCAATTTCATAGACCAAATTACGAACTATTCACATTAGATAAAAATCTACCTGTAATGAAATATCTGCAGATTTTACGAGATGAGGCACATAATTTTGCTATAAAAAATCATCGTAAAAAACGTTCAATTGCGATGAAAATTTCATCTTTAGACAATATTCCTGGAATAGGAGAGGTTCGTAAGAAATCTTTGCTAAGTTATTTTGGATCTTTTGCTGCTGTTAGTGACGCAACTATTGACGAGTTAACTAAAGTGGAAGGGATAAAAAAAGATCTAGCAACAATTATCTATAATTCGATAAGAAAATAATAATATATGGTAATTATCCCTTAACGTGCTTTAAATGTAAATTATAAAGACGCGCTATAAGGTAAAGACTTAATATAATTTTCCATAAATTCCCAATCTGGTAAGCCTTGTGTAGTTACTGGGAGTTTTATTGTTAACTTCTGACAGTCATTTAATCTTATTTGACGACCATAACTCCATTTATATTTTTCTTGATTTAGGATTGTGGCTATAAACAATCCTAAATATTTATTAAAATTTTCTATTTTTGGAATTAAAATAGTTACATCGGATGTTGCAACAAAGGGAATATTTTGATAAAAAGTTGAAATACCTATTTTTCCTATAGTTAAACAATTATTATATTTAGGTTCTAGGTCGGTAAATTTAATCACGCCATTATTATTTTCACTTGCTGATATTAAAGGTATATATCCTTCATTATAAGATTTTCGAGGATAATATTTACCAGCTTTCATATCAAATAAGGTTATTAAATTAAAAATCTTCCAAGAATAGGCTTCTAATGTTATTTTTTCTTCCTTAAAGGCTAAATTATTTGCCTCACTAATTAACCCTGCGCAAAATAAAAACCCTACGTAGTCTTTTACCGTCTTAGAAAAAATGTTTAATGATAATATACTATAGTCAGTTTTTATATAAGCTTCAGCACACCACTCAGTTTCTGCTCTTACTATATGAGTTATACTTAAGCTTTCAATACTCTCTTTATTAATAAAAGCTTTTAGCCATTTGCTTTTTATATTATTCCATTTCAATTCTTTATCAATCCTTCCTTTATTTTTTTGCTTCATAAAGCCATCATCTTTGAAATAACCAAAGAATGTTTTTTTATTGCTTGAATGCGTATTGTGAGCCTTAAAAACAATAATACAAGTATTCACCCCAACAGGATGAAATAAATCGTTCGGCATCGATAAAACCGCTTCTAGTGTATGTTTTTCTAAAAGTCTTTTTTTTACTTCTAAAACTTTTTTATCATCAGAAACAACAGTAGACATCTGACAAATTGCGACACAAATCCCATCTTTCGCAAGACAATCAAGAGTATTTTCAATAAATTCTAGTTGCTCATCCGCATTACCATCTTGGTAAGGTGGATTTAAAAAGCCTTTTGTTGGTTTGTGTGATTTAATTATATCTTTGTTCTTATCATCAAAGCAATTTCCATAGAGAATATGGCTTTTTCCATCACCTCGCATCATCATATTTGAACAAGCATGAGAAAACATATCAGGTCTTTTTTCAATACCAATCAACTGATTTGATTTTATCGCTTTTTGCTTCTCTGTATCGTTCCCAGCTTTTTTAAGCATATAATTCATAGCAGACACTAAAAAACCAGCTGTACCACAACAAGGGTCGAATACGACATCATCATCATTTAGCTCTGCTATCTCACAAAACAAATCTGTTATATGTGTTGGTGTTAATACAAGTCCCGTCTTTTTATCGCTTCCTGCATATCTTATAAATTGAGTATAAAACTTACCTAAAACATCAAATTCACTTTCATTTATATGTGGCAAAATATCTTGATTAATAGAGGATATAAAATCTCGTAAAAGATTATTAACCTCATCTTTCTTTGTTTTCTTATTCAGAATTACATCAGAATTAAAGTCATTATTATTTTTGAATTTTGAGTATTCTGATATTATAATCTTTGTTTTTTCTATATCTAAATTATTTTTCTTTAACACGCTTTCGCAAGATAGTAAAAGTGCTTCTATTAATTCTCTATTTGATGCGTAGTATTTATAGCTCTTTAAAAAAGGTTCGTTTTGAAGTGCTATTAAAATAGCACTTATTAACGTACATCTTTCAACCTCAGGTATTGAATAATTATGTAAAAAAGAGTTGTACTCTATAGCTCTTGCTATTAGATCATCTTCTGCAAACGGTTTTAATTGTTCTTTAATTATATTTTCAATTTCTGATGATTTTAGGAATATCTTATCTTGAATATCTTTGTATGTATAATGCCTTTTTAGCCATAAAAAATTCGATATTTTCTTTTCTTTCTCATTTTCTCCGCTTACAGCAATAGCAGTAACATTAAAAGAATCTTTTAAATAGGAGGCGTATAATAAAACACCATCTACAGCATAATCTTTATAAGATGTTCTATCTTTACTTTCGTGTTGAGAAATACTCGCTTTACATTCTACAACAATTAAATCATCAGGATTATTTTTAAAAGATATAATAAATTCAGGTCTTCCTGTACCATCACCGCTTTTTGAAGCATTTTTTAATAATTTGTTTATTTTAGGATTTCTCGATGATTGCTCTTCTATGAAAATATTATCATCACTGTAATAACCTCTTTCTCTTAAAAGATTTCTTACAATATTTTCGGTAATACGTTCATTTAACATAGCATAGCCTAGTTTTTTCTATTAGAATGTTCATATTTTAATCAGACAATTTTTTTTAACTTTGTTAGTTTACGAATGGCTACATTTCTTTTTAAATTAGATAAATAATCTAAAAGTAATTTTCCGTCCAAATGATCAATCTCATGCTGAATTGCTCTTGCAAGCCAATCACTAGCTTCTAACTCTTGTTCTTTATTATTATAATCTATATATCTAATTTTAACAGAAGCATGACGCAAAACATCTATTTTTTGATCTGGAACAGAAAGACAACCTTCTGTTGCTTCTAACATTTCATCGGAACAATTAACTATTGTAGGATTTGCCATAAATAATGGATAAAAATTTTCGGCTCTTTCTATATCATCATCATCTTGTAGATCAATCACAACAATTCTTTTCAAAATACCTACTTGATTAGCAGCAAGACCAACTCCTTTGTCATGATACATAGTTTCAAGCATATTATCCATGATTTTTCTGATGCTATCATCAACCAAATCAACAGAATTAGCTTTTTTTCTTAAAACAGAATCAGGTGCTGTAATAATTTCTAAAATAGCCATGGAGTCTTAAATATTTAACTAAAATTAATTTTATTATAATACATATTCATACTTAAGTAAATATTGAAATTATTTTTTGTTTATTCAAAGGGTTTTACTATGACCATAATTACAGCTATTATCATAAATATTACAGGCACTTCATTAATAATCCTATAAAATTTTTCTGAATGTTTATTTTTACCATTAGCAAATTCTTTTACATATTTTGCTTGCATTCCATGTAAAACAGTAAGAACTAGAACAGCTCCCATTTTTACATGAAACCAAATACCAAGTGCTACAAAACCGTATATATACGCTACCAAAAAACCAAAAATATAGGTAATAATCATTGCTGGCGTCATTATTATTCTGAGTAACCTTTTTTCCATCAATTTAAAGGTTTCATCCATTTCTTTCGTTATATTCGGCTTGCTATGATAAACAAATAATCTTGGCATATAAAACATAGCTGCCATCCAAGAAATAACAGCTATAACATGAATAGCTTTATACCATAGAAAATATTTTTCCATCTAATTACCCCCCTTACAAAGACATTTGCTGTAATTAGCTGGACATATTCTGTCTAAATTACTTGACAATAAACAGCTAGAGCTTTGTTTTGCAAATTTTAAAATCATATTTACTAAGGACTTTATAAATAATTCTTTAGTACTTAAAGTTGGGATTCTAATATATTCGATATTCAAATTACTTGCTATTTCTCTATATTCGATATCAAGCTCTACCAGAGTTTCAACATGCTCGGAAACAAAAGCAACAGGAACTATTATTAACGATTTTTTTATCGACCCAGCTATTTTTATTTCGTCTTCAGTATTAGGTTCAAGCCATTTTAACGGTCCCACTCTACTCTGATAAGTTATTTTATAGTCTATATTCTTAAATTTAGAATTAAGTTTTAATTTAGTTATAATTTTTGAAACTGTTTCTTCTATTTGCCATTGATATGGATCGCCAGATTTTACTATTTTCTCTGGTAATCCATGAGCAGAAAAGAGCATTCTAAAATTACTTAAATCACTATTATTTTCAAGTTTTTCCTCAATTAACTTTACATGCGAATCGATAAAATCCTCATCAATCGGATAGCAACATATTGTTTTTACTTTTATTTTCTTTAAAAAGTCTTTATTCAAATTATTATTAAATTCTTCCAGAGAAGAAGCCGTTGTTGTAGTTGAAAATTGAGGATAAAGTGGCAGTATTATAATTTCTTCAGGATCATATTTTTCTATATCCTTGACAACTTCTTTAGTCATTGGATGCCAATGACGCATACATATAAATATTTCAAATTTTGCATCTTCATTTTTTAGCAATTCTTGACTTAATGCTTCTTTTTGAAATAATGTTTCTTCTAAAATAGGTGATTTTCCCCCTGTATTAGAATAAATCTCTCTGGCTGTTTTTTCCCTTCTACTAGAAATTAATTTTGCTATAAAAAATCTTAATATTGAAGGAAGAGTGATGATATATTTATCATAAAACAAATTAAAAAGAAATGGTTTAACAGAATCAAGACTGTCTGGTCCTCCAAGATTAAACAGAACTACTGCTATTTTTTTCTTATTTTTTATAGTTTCTGACATAATTTACTAAGAATTCAACATTTTCTATTGGAGTGTTGGGCATTATACCATGTCCTAAGTTAAAAATGAAATTTTTATTTCCTAATTCTGATAAAATATTATTTGCTTTTCTTTCAATAACATCTTTATTGCTAAATAAAACAAAAGGATCAAGATTTCCTTGTACAACAATTTTTTCTTGCCATTTTTTCATTATATGTATCGGTACAAATTGATCAACCCCTATTGCATCAATATTAGTTTTATCTATATATTCCTGGTATAAATAACCCGAACATCTAGGAAAACCTATAATTGGTATTTCTGGATATTTACCTTTAATCGAATTTATAATTTTTTTAGTAGGTTTAATAACAAAATCTTCATATTCTTCTCCGGATAAAACACCAGACCAAGAGTCAAATAGTTGAATAACATCAACACCTGCATCTATTTGTCCTGAAAGATATTCTACTGTTTTATCCGTAATAATATCTATTAACTGTAGGGATAGATTTCTCCTAGTATAAAGAAAATTTTTACTCACAGAAAAATCTTGTTTACCTTTTCCTTCAAGCATATAACTTACAACCGTCCAAGGGCTGCCAGCAAAACCGATTAGAGATTTATTTTTATCTAAAGATTTTCTTACTATACTTACTGTATCGTATATATTATTTATTTTTTTATCAAATTTCTTATCTAAAATTCTGAGATCTTTATCAGATTCAAACTTTTGTAAGACAGGTCCTTCTCCTTTTTCAAAAACAACTTTCCAACCAAGTGCATGTGGTAATACCAATATATCTGAAAAAATTATTGCTGAATCAAATTCAAATCTAGTTATTGGTTGTATGGTAATTTCTGCTGCTTTTTTAGAGTTATAGCATAATTCTAAAAAATCTGAGAAATTTTTTCTTACTTCCATATATTCGGGTAAATATCTACCAGCTTGTCTCATAAACCAGATAGGTATAATATCGTTTTTTTGTTTAAAAGTTTTTTGTAGAATAGTCATAAGTTGTTTTGTACTAAATAATAATATAAGTATATTTATATTATTGTAAGATGTAGTTGTCCAATAGATAATGTAAGTTATTATTTATCAACATAATTATCAACAGCTTTTTATAATGTAAATATACTGTATATAATCTGTTTATTGAAAGATATACATCTTATCCACAGAAATTTTATACAGTGTATTTTTTGGTGATTAAACCATTGATGAAATGTTTATATCTTAAGGGTTACAAAGAATTTGTATTTGATCCACAATTTCCTACACTTAGTGAATTTTGTTGTAATTAATCCTTTCTGAATCTATGTTTTAATTGGAAAAATTAGTGCAAATAATATCTAATTATAATATTACTTATCCACAATGTAAATGTGTATGATATGAAAAGACTTGTAATCCATTTAGTTTCTGAATCTTCTGGTCAAACAGTAAAGCATGCAGCCAATACTGCTTTGAGTAAATTTAGTGATATTGAAGTAAAAAAATATCATTGGCCCATGACCAGAAATGAAGATTTGCTTGATGAGGTGTTTAAAAAAATAAGAAAAAACCCAGGTATAATATTATATACTATTTCAAATAATATCTTAAAAGATAAACTTAAGAAATTTAGTTTGGAATTAAAAATACCTTGCGTATCTGTTGTTAGTAAAATTGTTAATGAAATATCACGTTATCTTGGAGTTGGCGCTGATGATAATATAGGTTTTAACAATAAATTTGATGAAAATTATTTTGATAAAGTAGAAGCTATAGAATATACATTAAAACATGATGATGGACAAATTATAGAAGATTTAGAAGAAGCTGAAATCATTCTAATAGGGCCATCTAGAACTTCTAAAACACCAACATCTGTGTATTTAGCATATAATGGCTTTAAAACAGCAAACATTCCTTTCATATATACTGTTCCATTTCCAGTTATTATAGAATCGCTAAAAAACCCAATTATTTTTGGTCTTATAATTAACCCAAGTAGACTTATAGAAATAAGAGAGAGTAGAATGCATTTATTGCAACTTAATGAATCTTCTGATTATACAGATATAAAAATAGTTCAGGAGGAATGTAGAGAAGTAAGAAAGCTATGCTCCAAAAATAATTGGCAAGTAATTGATGTTTCGCGAAGATCTATAGAAGAAACAGCAGCTATTATTATGAAATATTATTATGAGAATAAAAAAGAGATGTCTAAGAAATGAAGTCAATTGCTATCACTGGAAGTTTTGCTTCTGGTAAGAGTTTTGTATTAAAATATTTAGAAATATTAGGTTATAAAGTTTTTTCATGTGATGAGTATGTTAAACAACTTTATTTAGATTTAAATATTCAAGCAGAGTTGATTAACATTTTTGATAAAATAGGAACAAGTTTTGATAAAAAAAAATTAGCAGAATTTGTTTTTAATGATAATGAGCAGAGAAAGAAATTAGAAAAATATATACATCCAAAAGTTATAGAAGGGATTAATAAATTTAAAGATGAATATAATAATGAAAATATTATATTCACGGAAGTTCCGCTATTATTTGAGACAGGATTTAATGATTATTTTGACTATTCTATATGTGTCTATTGTGATGAAGATAGTAGAAAGAAAAAAGCCAAAATGAGGAATGATTTTAATTTAGAAATTTACAATAAAATAAAAAACATACAGCTACCACAAAAAGTGAAAAAAAAATTAGCAAATTTTCAAATAAATACAGATATGAATATTGAATTTCAAATTAGCAAAATTATTGATAAATTAAATGAATATTAGAGAAATTATTTTAGATACAGAAACAACCGGTCTTGATCCAAAAGATGGTCACAGAATTGTGGAAATTGGAGCTTTAGAGATGGTTAATAAAACCATAACAGGAAAAAAATTCCACTATTATATTAATCCAGAAAGAAATATGCCTCCTGAGGCTTATAGAATTCACGGAATTTCAACTGATTTTCTTAAAGATAAACCATTATTTAAAGATATTGCCAATGAATTTATTAATTTTATTCATGATAGTAATTTAGTTATCCATAATGCCCCATTTGATATCAAATTTTTAAATTATGAATTAACATTGATAAATTTCCCATCCTTAGAGATTTCCAAAGTTGTTGATACTTTGCCAATTGCTAGAAGAACATTTCCAGGTGCAAGAGCAAATTTAGATACGTTATGCAAAAGATTTAAAGTAGATAATTCAGATAGAAAATTTCATGGAGCTTTAAAAGATGCGTATCTTTTATCCGAAGTGTATGTTGAATTATCTGGCGGTAGGCAAATTAGTTTTTCTTTAAAAGAAAAAGAGGATAAAATAACGTTAGACCAAAGAGACAATTATTCTGTTAATGGTAATAAGATAGTAATTCTTCCAACTAGAGAAGAGCAAAGCAAACATAATATTTTTCTTTCGAAATTTATGACTAAAAAATAGTTTGATAATTTAGCAACGTAAGCGTCAAATTTCCTGCATCTTACAAAAAGAAAATAATATGATATAGCTATTTCCAAGTATAACTCATGGATATAGGGATGTTAGATAATTGTAATATTAATGGTAATAGAGCTTGGCAAGA
>Ga0222713_10003263_pt1 | contig 16914 bp, 14 predicted proteins | sample C33_649DmetaG_FD_165061 | JGI IMG/M metagenome (GOLD analysis project Ga0222713, IMG submission 165061) | Estuarine water microbial communities from San Francisco Bay, California, United States - C33_649D | ecosystem: Environmental > Aquatic > Marine > Unclassified | place: USA: California...
GTCTCCGCCGCGCGTTCGGCTTTTCGTGCCTTATCTTTCTTCTTCGCATTCGCTCGAACGTTTCGTAAACGCACGATCGGCGCACGCATCGTCATCATCATCATCATCGTTCGCCGGCGCGGCGCGTCGCGCGCTGACGCGCGTTCGCCCGCGCGCGTCACTTCACTTCACCGCGTGCGATGACGAAATTCGACCCGGATGGAAAACGCGATCGCAATTCGAATCGAAATAAATCACAATCACATCTCGATGCGCGCGCGAGAAAACGCGCGATGGAGATGTACAAGCTCACCGGGTCGCACCCGCTCGCGGCGCCGTCGACGGCGAATGATGATGATTCAACCAACGCGATGACGACGACGACGCGCATGCGAAAAATACGACGAACGGAGCGAAGTGACTCGAGACGAATGAAAGTATTCATCGAATTGCGCGTTGGCGACGAAGAAAACGCGTCGAACGAGGTGGTGGTGATCGAGGTGTTTGACGACGAAGCGCCGACGGCGGCGCGCGCGCTCGAACGAATCGCGCGCTGCGACAGTGGCGCGTTCGCGAGCGCATCGGCGAGGGATGAGATGCGCGTCGTTTTTGGGTTTAAAGAGAAATTACATCGACCGCTGAGCGCGGAAGGCGAGCTCACGCACGCCGTGGCCGGGGCGGTCGGGCTGTCCAGAGACGGCGCGGAATTGAGCGCGTGCGTCGAACCGTTAGAGGCGCTGGATGACAGTCATCAGTGCGTTGGGCGCGTCGCGAGTGGGATGGAGTTTCTGCGAACTCTCGTTCAGAGGGGAAATAAAGAGACAAAGGTGCGAGTGGTGGCGTGCGGCGTGGTACGAGACGGCGCGGATGTCGCGACGTTGGTTTCGATTTCAACCAAAGCTCGAGCCGAAGCGGAGCGCGAGGCGGCGAAGCGCGCTGAACGAGTGAAAAATGAAACACCTCAAGAAACTATGGATCGATTATCGCGCGAGAGCGCGCGCAGAGGGGTCGAACTCGCGGCGATGGTCCGGTCGCGCGCGAGCGCGTCGGCGACGAATGTTTGCGCGAAACCAAAACCAAAATCAAAAGGAATGCTCGATTCCGTTCTGGGGGACGACGGGAGCGATTCGGAGTCGGATTGAATCGAAAGTGGGCGACGCGAGATAGATAGCACGGTAGAAACGGTAGCGCCACGCTTCGTAAAAACACTCGAATAACACTCGAATAACAACACTCTCGCACAGACTCAACATTTTCAAACATCGGCGAGCAAACGCTCAATCGTCGCCGAATCCACCGCGGGTGGCGCTCGTCCTTTCGCCATGTCGTACCCTTTCCTACGCTCGCGATCCGTCGGCGGCGTCAACGTCTGTTCGCCGAAGAAATTTGTCTTGGTCACGACGGATAACACCTCGACATCCTTCACCCGCGCCGCCGTCGCCTCAAACTCCGCGAGATGCGCCACGACCGCGGCGACGTTCAATCGCTTCGAATACCCCTCGCTTTGATCGCCGCCTTTGACGTACACGTCTTGATATTTAACGTCGTACAAGTTATCCACGAGCCTCGCGCTCAAATCCGCTAACAACAACGGCCCGTTCCCTCGCAATTGCCCCGAACGCACCACCGCCACCGCGAATCCACGCTCGCTCGACGCTTTCGCCAGCGCACTCTCTGCCTCAGCGAACGCATCGAGCGCACCGACGCTTCCCGGAATCTCCTTGCCGATGGCGAGCGTGACGTCCCCTACTTTCACTCCCGCTCGCCGTCGCCCATTCTGCTCCGCGAACGGCTTCTCCGACCGTCGATTCACCCCAACCCTGGAAAGCATCACCACGCGCGCATCTTTCCTCACGTTCTCACTGATCAACGTCTTCACCGCGTGTAAACACCGTTCTCCGCTCTCGTGCGCGACGACGACGACGTCGCTCGCCTTCACCGCCGTCGCGCTCCCATTCGCGTCATCCTCTCTCACTTCTTGACATCTTCCTAACGCCTCAACACTCGCGTTCATGCGCTTTTCAATCATCTCTTGTGGCATCCCAAAAGCGTCTTCGTTCCACGCCTTATCGTTCGTGTGCACGACCGCGATCGCGTCGAACGCCGCGACGCGCGCCGACGCCAGCCCGCTCACCAATCGCCCCGTCAACGACGACGCCCCGACGATCGCGACTGACTTCGCGTGCGTTCGAACGTCACCCGTCGCTTTTCGCCGAACGCGCGCGCGATCGATCGCGTGCGTTCGCGAGGACGCCATCGTCATCATCATCATCATCATCATCGCGAGAGGCGAGCTATGAATCCAACAGGGCGTCACAATCGCGATCGCGTCGTCGATCGATCGATCGATCGATCGAACGCACTGAGTGTCGTCGGTGATTCCTCATTGAACACTCGAAATACGCGCGAGCGATCGCGAGCGACGAGGCGTCTTTCGCGATCGGCGATCGAGAGGTGAAGCGCGTCGCGTACGATTCAAACGACGAACGCCATGTCGCAACACCGGTGCGTGCGCGAGTGCGTGCGCGTGCGCGATGATGATGATGATGATGATGATGATGATGAGAGATATTTTCGCGATACGACGGGACAGTTCGCGGGAGAAGGCGAAAGTGAAGGCGCGAGCGAGCGAGCGAGCGAGCGAGCGCGAATGGAAAGGAATGGATGATGAACGCGCGCGAGAGAGAGAGACTGATTGAACGTCGATGAGTAGATCGAACGCACAGGGAGCGAAGATAGGGAGGTTTGTTTCCATAGGACGCGTGAGCGTACCGAAACCGGTGAATTTACCGAGCGAGAGGTGGGATGATGAGGCGAGCGCGAGCGAGCGAGCGAGCGACGGCTGGAAACGGTTGCGAACGCGCGGGTGACGCGCGGAGGAGATTTTTCCGCACTTCGCGATCAATTTGGATGATGAAATGAACGAATAGGTGATGTTTTGACTGACGACGATCACGGGGGAATCGGCGCAGGTTTGAGCATAATGGGAACGATCCGCACGCGCAGTTAGTGCCCAAGACCGCTTCTGGGACGTGGCGCGGGGAACGAGAAGGCGCGCAGACGTCGCCTCCTCCCGATCGCGGATCGTTCGGGGGGTGGAGGGATGAAAATCGCGAACGGAATTATTCCCCGCCTCGAAACCAAGGGTCGTTTCGAGATGATCGACGAGGAGGGAGTTACGACGGAGCTGGGCGACGCGGAGGAGACGAACGCGGAGGAGATGAGCGCGGTGGGTGGCGAGATCGCGGTCGACCGAGCGGTGATGACCGATGGGGTCGAGGTGAACGCACCAGCCCAGATCGTTCGGCAAGTTGGCGGCGACGGGAGGAACTACCAGAGGTGAGTCGACCGGCGGCGAGGTCACCCGACGCGAGCCGACCGGCGCCGCCGCGACGCAGCGTCGAAATCAAGCACACCGCCGAGGGAGCGTTAGAACAGTTACATATTCCGCACGGCGATCACGAGTGGGGAGGGCAAGGCGACGGGCTCGGCGACCTTCAGTTGCCTTCTTGGTTGGCGAAGGAGGCGACTCAGGATCGCGAACGCTCAAACTTTAGACCAGCGCCGCCGCCGAAGTCACAAATTCCGCCGGCGCCGGCGATTCGACACAGTCCTCCGATGAAGATTCTCACCAGGCCGCACGAACCCGCGCTGTTTAATAGCGCGAATTTACCCGATCACTTGAAAGTTTTACGTCGCGAGCCGGGAGAGGAGAAGAAGCTCTGGACTCCGCCTGAACCAAACGGTGGGCAAAAGAAGCAACAGCCGACGTACCACGTTCGAGAGAAAATTTCGCCGCCGCCGAAAGCCACTCCCAAGCCACCGGTGCTGCACACCGAGCACAAGGAGCACAAGGAGCACAAGGAGCACAAGGAGCAAATGCAAACGCAGACCCGCAACCATGACGCTCCTGTTCCGAAGATTGCGCCAAAGACTGCGTCGCCGTTGCCTCGACAGACGAGAGCGCAACCGCCGCCGTCTCATCCACCGCCTCTTCCGAGCTCGCCGCCTCCGACGATCCCAACTCCTCCACAGATACAGCTGGGAGCGCCTCCTTTACCTCCAGGAGCTCCGCCTCCGCGTCCGCCTGGTCCCCCGCCGGGTTCTTCGCCGCCTCGGCATCCCATGCCAGGAGCGCCGCCACTGCCGCCGATGCCGCCGCCTCTCGAAACAACGATGCGGGCGCTCCACGTCTCTGAGCCAGTGAAGCGCATCGAACCGGTAAAGAAAAAGCCGAAGCCGAAAAAGAAAGCACCAAAGGCAGGGACGGTTGCGGTAGAAGTGCCCGCCGAGGTTACACAGACTTTGGCGGACAAGTTCTCTGAAGTTGAAAACGTCAAGCCAGTAAAACCGTCGCAAAAAAAGTCAAAGTTTAAGGCGCGAGTGTCCAAAGGCAATCCTCAGTCGGTTGCACCCGGCGACGCGGCTTCGGAGTCAGAAGCTGTGCCGAGCGAAAGCGCGTCATCAAAGAAGAATTCGTTCAAAACCAAGTCGAAACTGTCGAAAAAGTTAGCGGCGAAACAGTTACGAGTCGACGACGGCACGCCTTCAAAGGATTTCTCGCGCGCTGCCACGGGAACCACCATTTGACGCACCAATCATCTCGGTGCGTTGTGTACAAATTACCACAACCGTTGACTATATCCCCGCTTCTTGTCAATACAAGTACAACAGATTAGAATACAACACTAAAATCTAAAACTAAAGGGTGACTGTTATGTCGCAAATAACGCCTCCAAACTTGTCACCGCATTTGATGCGTCCACAACGTCCTCGTCGAAGCACTCCGCGCGCCCTCGCGCATCAGCCACGCGACAAGCTGCTCGATTTCCGCATGTTTTGTCGCAACTACTATCGAGCGGGGCATAGAACGCCTCTGAAGGCACTTCAACCCACGCGTTCGTACCCGGCGGTGACCACTCCAACGTCAACGTAAATCCCTCTCCTCGATCGCCGCGATACCCCATGCATTCGATCTCGTAATCCTCATTCGCGCTCAGAAACAATTTTCCGACGATTTTTTCTCCCGGAGCGAACCCGCGCGCGAGGACGGCGCCCGAGACACTCAACGCGCCACCGGCGTCGACGAGCAACGAGAACGCGTGCGTCCCGCTCAGGGACGAACGCAACCGGCCGCGCACGCGAACCGCGGAGTTCGCGTTCCTCGCGTATCCAATCGCGAGTAAATTACTGATGGTGATGTTTTCGACGGATGTGGAGAACGCAGGTTCGATCCCCTGGAGGGAGGGAATGGTCGTGAGCGCGACGGGAAAGGAGAAGACGTCGACGGCCAAGTTGCGAGCGGCGAGAGCGGCTTCTAGCGCCGCGGCGGTGTCATTCGCGTTCGGGATCGGAGCGGACATGTTCAAGGCGCCATGAGTGACGCGCGTGCACAGGGCGAGGGCGATGATGCCCGCGAGGCGTGACATTGTGACCACTTCTTGAAACAAACGCTCGCGGTGACTGCATTTTGATTTCGGATATTACAACTCGAGAAGATGGGCGATTCAAATCTTGTACCGCCCCTGGGGCTGACCCGCGGCGCCGGGTAATGCCTGCTTTGCGATCGCACCCTCGATGATCTGCTTGACGTAGTTCTTGCCCTCCTTGACGACGCGCTCGGAGGGGCCCTCGATGAGGAGGTAAAGCTTGCGATCGCCCGGAGCGAGTGAACGACCGGGGGCGCAATACTGACCCTTGGCCGTCACCGCCGCGCCAGTGAGCTCCATGATCGCGGCGAGAGTGTCTTTTTGTGTTACCTTGTACCGCGCAAATTGCGGGAAGTCATTGATTTCGAGTTCGGTTTCGAAGTGGGAACCACCGTCATGCGACACAGCCGGCGGCTTTTGTGTCGCGATACCATGCTGTTGGTTGAGCACCGCCGCAAGCGCCGCGGCTTTGGCTGCTCCCGCGCTGGCGCCGTGCGCGAGCGCAAAGTTCGTTGCGAGCGCTATGGCGCTTTGCGCGCCCGCGGTGGAGGCAATGTTACTGGAAATCTTTCCAGCTGCAGCGCGTGCCGCGGCGAGCAGCGTAGCGCTTTGCTGCGACGACGCCGGAGACTGCGCCGGCTTTTGCCCCATACTCGAAGGCTTGATTTTCGCAAATACCGACTGCGCCGCTGCCTGTGCGATTTGCGCGGGTGTCATTCCACTCGTCGGCGTCGCGAGCGCATTCGAGGGCGTCGGTGCCGCAGCCTGCGCTGCCGCGTGCGCTGCAGCCTGCGCCGCGTGCGCTGCCGCTTGTCCCGACGGACCGACAGAGGCATAAATTGGTGCTTCATCCTCATCACCGCCCGCAAACACGGGCTCTTCTTCGCTATCGCTCTCGCCGTCATCTATGGCCAAACCAACAGCGCGAGCGTTAGCACGACGACTCTTGCGCATCGCATCAGTCTCTTCTTTGCTGAATTTGAACCCAGAGCCGCCAAATCCGGAGCTCGCGACGCCGACGATACCTTCCTTGCGTTTGCGCATGAAGTTATCCGCCATCGCCTGCAAATCATTCGGAATCGGTTGCTTGGAATCTTTCAACGCCTTGACTAAATCGGGCGCGAATTTTTCTTCGTCTTCGGAGATGAAAGTCACGGCCGTTCCCTTGTTCCCGGCCCGACCGGTGCGACCAACGCGGTGCACATAATCCTCCAAGTGGTTCGGCGCGTCATAGTTGATGACGAGTCGCAATTCCTTGACGTCTAAGCCGCGCGCGGCGATAGATGTGGCGATCAATACGTTACACACGTCTGACTTAAAATCAGAAATCGTACTTTGACGATCGCTTTGCTCTTTGCCACCGTGTAAGCTCAAGCATGGGTAACCGCTCTTGAGTAAATCGCGGAAAATCGTGTCGCACTTGTCCTGGCTCGCGACAAAGATGATAACCTTCCCGCGCTCGTACCACTCTCCTAAGAGCTCTAACATGCGCAAAAACCTATCTTCTTCCGGTCTAACTTCGACGAGCTGCTCGATGTCCGAATTTACCACGGATTTACCACCGATTTGAATCTCCACAGGATTTAAAAGCGCGGCGCGCGCGAGCGCCTCCATGGTGTGCGGAAATGTGGCGCTAAACATCACAGTCTGCCGATCGGGCCGCAAGTTGGCTAGAATGCGCGTAATTTGCGGCTCAAATCCCATGTCAAACATGCGGTCCGCTTCATCGAGGACCATGTACGTCACTCGGCGCAAATTTGTAATCTTCCCGGCACTCGTCGTCAACAAATCAATCATACGCCCGGGAGTGCACGCGACGATTTCGGTACCTCTTTTAAGGTCACCGATCTGCGCCGCGACGCCGCTACCACCGTACACAGCCACGGTGTTGAATCCCATAACTTTGCCGAAGCGCTTACACTCTTTACCGATTTGCGTCACGAGCTCGCGCGTCGGTCCCATAATCAACCCGATGGGCCCGTCGCCGCGAGCCAACGGCGGTTGGTCATTGATGTGACGCAGCATTGGTAAAATGTACGCGAGTGTTTTCCCGCTCCCAGTCTTGGCGATGCCGATGCAATCGCGACCAGACATAATCACTGGCAGCGCCTGGGCCTGAATGGGCATAGGCTTGTCGAAACCCGAGCGACGTATCAATTCGCACACCTTGTTATTCAGTCCCGCTTGCGCCCATGTCTTAATGGGCCGCGGCACGCTCTTTCCGCGGCACTTTATGCCATCCAAAGCCATCCTCAACGCTCTGACTTCTGCTTTAGACATTAATGTGATTTCTTTCGCTTCGATGTAAAAGTTCTTTCGCACAGGCTCGTAATTGACGCCATCTTGGGGCACAGTTCCGAGACGTTCCACCTTGCTCAACTTTTCCGTCTGCTTCTTCGCCCACGCCTCGTCGTCGTCCTCTACGACGTCGCCCTCCTTTAGCGGCGCCAGTGCATCGCTCGCACGTTTCGCCGACGCGTTTTCGTCTTCGCTTTCATCGCTTTCGAAAACTTCCTGTAAAATCTTTGCCGAAGCGCTCGGCTTTCTATTCTTTTTCAATGCCACGTACGGCGCAACCTGCGCCGATCCCATAGTCGCTACGCGGCGCACTTCCACCGCAGGTTTCTTGCTCGCAATAATCATCACCTTTGGTGCGACCTTCTTCGCGGCGTTCGCCCCTAGACCGCCCAGGTGACCCCTAGACGCGGGCGCCGTCTCGCCCACTTTTTTCGCCGCCGCCGCAAACGTCGCCATTAAATCATCCTCTGCCGTTGGTGATAGTTGCCCGTCCTCGACGTCCATCGAGTCCATCGCCAAGGACGATGCCACGGGTACTTCCATTCGTCCTCCATCGCCTTCATTCGCGAAACAAACATCCATGGCTTCTGCGTGTTCGCTCGCTCTCACGCCTTCGGCCCTCGTTCGTTCGCGTTCGCTCCCCCTCGCCCGCTCTTTATCCATCTGATTATCATTCGCCGCCATGAAAGCATCCAACGGATCTTCTTCCGTCTCGCTCTCGTTCGTTCGCTCGCCGTTTGCGACGTCTCGCTTCGTTCCCCGAGTGTTGCTCGTCGACGCCGCTCGCCCAGCCTCCTCGTCAGCCGCGAACAACCCCAAACCAACCTCACGAACGCCGCGCGTTTTCACTTCCAACACCGCGAATCGTCCTTTACTTAACTCTGATTTCTTCCCGTCTCTCGCGTGCGTTCGCGCGTCCTTCGTCACATCCCCCGTCGTCCTCGCGCGCGTCTTCGATTCATCGTCATCATCATCCTTCGCGTCTGCACCACTTCTCCCTCGTTTCGTCGCGCTTCCACGCATTTCCACCTCTCGATCGCGATTGAAATTTCGTTTGTCGACTCAGCGTCAGCACCGTTCGATGAAACACGAAATGTCGCGCGGCTGCGAAAAACGAAATCTCTCTCTCTCGGGCGCACAGTGAGGCGTCACTGCGCGCCCGCGCGACAGCCCTCAGCTCTCGTTTCATCGTCTCTCGATCGACATCCACGACAAAGTCGCGGGTTCAGGCGTTTAAACGTTCACTTCGGTTGATTTCCTCGAACGCGTTTCAGACGTCATTTCGCCGGCGTCGATCGAGGGCGAACGGTCATCGTTTTTGACGCGGAACGCGCGGACGCGGCATGCGCGGGATCTTCGGACGGTTCGCCGTACCGGGAGATGGGAACAACGATGAGAACTACGGGCGAATGATATTTCAAGCGAGTTATAGGGCGTATCCAGTGACGTTTATCGACCGTGGAGCGCTAGAAGTTGGGGATAAAGTGATCTTGCCGCCGTCGGCGCTCGATCGCATCTCTCGAGCGCAAATCGATGAGTTCCCAATGTCGTTCAGCGCGACGAATGCGAAGGAGAATAAAAAGACGCACTGCGGTGTGCTTGAATTCGTCGCAGATGAAGGCGTGGTGTACATGCCGTATTGGATGATGCAGAATTTGTTGCTCGGCGAAGGCGACGTGGTGAAGTTTGCGTACGCGGCGTCGATGCCAAAGGGAACGTATGTGAAACTACGCGCGCAGACATCAGATTTTTTGGATATCTCCAACCCAAAAGCAGTTTTGGAGACAACGTTGAGACATTTTACGTGCTTGACCGTGGGCGATACCTTTGTGATTCATTACAACGATAAGAAGTATCACATTGACGTTGTCGAGGCGAAGCCGGGGAACGCAATTAGCGTGGTGGATACGGATTGCGAGGTGGATTTCGCACCGCCGTTGGATTACGTCGACCCTTACGGACCCGACAATACAAAATTTGCAGACACAAAATCTGGCGTTGTCAATCCCGGGATCGCTGCGGCGAAGAAGACGAAGGTGAGCGAAGTGAGCACGGCGCCGACGGCGTCAACGAGCGCCGACGCGACTGGGGAAGCCGTCGGAGCGCCAAAGACGTTTCTAGCGTTCGCCAGTGGCGGACGACGGTTAGACGGCAAAGCCATCACCGAAATCGCGCCAAAGGAAGTCGAAATCCCCACGACGTCGTTGAACGTGACGAAGGAATGGCAAGCGCTTCGACAAGGGGGCGTTCTCGGCGGCGAAACGAGCAAGGAGGCTGAAAAGCCAAATCCCGACGCAGACATTGACCGCAAACGCAGCGGCAAAGTCGTCTTTGGAGGCGCTCGTCAAGCCGCAATCGCGAGAAAGAAAGAAAAATCCAAAGCGGAAGACGCCGCTGACCCTTTGAAGGCGGGAAATAGTCCCCAACCGTCGAGCTTCGAGGCGTTTAAAGGTTCGGGGAACAAGCTGCGTTGACTCGGGCGCGAACAAAAGGAAGTTCTTAGATAGGCCTACGTATGATACGATTTCAAAATTCAAACACGACGACGAACGAGTCGTTCCTATGCGTACATATTCATTAAATCGGCGTGGGTACGCGTCATCAGTTCTCGTCCACCCAAACCTGTTCTCGATCGACGAGGAGCATTTTACGCACGTACGCTCGAATCGACCTCCTTTTTTCCACCGCCTTCAACGTGTACCCATCTGCTGGAACGTCTTCATCCACCATGCGGTCAACGATTTCCTCAGCTCTCATTAAGTCATTCGTCACCGCACACGTACTCAGCAGCACGTTGTACGTCACGCTTGACGGCGCGATTCCGTACTTGGTCTTCGCGCCGTTCACCAACGCCATCGCCGACCCCCAGCCCGGCGGGTCCATTCCTAGATACCCTCTCGCGATCTCCGCCACCGCCACTTCATCCGGTTCGCACACGCCTTTTTCAAATATCTCATCGTACACCTTTTGCGCCAATTCCATGTTCGATCCATTCACGCACGCTGAGATGCACGCCGTGGCGCACGTCGCATCCGGGGCGACGCCGAGCGCCCCGAGCGAAACGAGCAAGTCCACCGCCGCGCTCGCCGCTCCTTTTTTCGCGCACTCCCTCAGCTTCGTCGTCGTTTGTTTCAGCGTTCGCATTTCTTCCGCCGTCCGCGTCGTCATCGCGCACGTCCGTTGGTTTCCCGTTCGATTCGTCCAATTGGTCCGCGAAATCCCATGGCGGCGCTTGGTCGGGCTCGACAGAAACGCTCGCGCTTTCGACGAATGGGACGCGAATGACGCGATCGCCATTGGTGTTCAACGAGATTCACGTGCGATTGAAGTCGAAAGCGAAGGTGAAACGCGCGATGACGACGCGGTGAACGCGAACACGACCGACAAGAAGTGAAGGCGGCGTCGAGCGCGCTCGGTCGCGACGGCGACGGCGACGGCGACGGCGACGCGAGCGGGACGAAAACAATAGAAAACAATACTGTAGAAAACAATTGAAAACAATAGAGAAATGATAATGAAAGATACTACGGTACGGTACAGTAAACGAGCTAAACAATGATAACAACGGCGAGCGGGAATGATGAACGATGACGAAGAGACGCGCGTCGGTTTCGTTTCGTTACGACGGCGGCCCGCCGGAGAAGAGCGCGGCGGCGCCGACGCCGAGTGCCGTTCCCACGAGCACGGGGTTATCGAGCGACCAAAACTTGGGGGTTTTTCTCGCATCACGAACTATTTCCTCCACAGAGCGTTCGCGATTCGAGCGCACGCCAGGGCCGGTTTCATCGAGTCGCGTCGTCTCGCGTTCGTTCGCCCGTACGTCGACCTCCTCCGCGAGCAAATACTTGGTCTCTAAATCAACTTTTGCGAGCCATTCGGAGTAGAACCACCGCTCGAGCGCGCGTGTGTTCGTGCGATCGGCTTTTAATTCCTCCAAGTACGTTCGCAGCGCCCCTGTGCGCTTGTTCACCGCCAATCTCGCGCGCGCCGTCGGGACCAAGGCGAACCACCAATACGCCGTCGTCGCGCCGACGACGCCGAGCACGGCGACTTGGCTCGCGATGACGTCCACGGCGACAGGGGAAGGGACGTAGGACGATGAAACGGTCGTGAACACATCGCTCATCGCGTCGTTCGACACCGAACGCGATGGAGGCATGAAAGAATCATTCCCTTCGATGCGGTGGTGGCGTGACGTCACTCGCGGCGACGGCGGCGAGCGCCGAGGGCGCGCGGCGCACACGCGAGCGAATGACGAACGCGCGCGATATGTGGTGGTCATGAAGACGAAGCGATCGAATGACGCTAATGTAGGCGCGAGTTCGGTCGCGCGCGCGAAGGAGTGATGATCAGAAAGTCATGGCCGTCGGCGTTCTTTACACGCGCGAAGCGAGTGTATTGAATACTGTACATGGACCGCGTCGTCGCGCGCGTCGTCGAAATGGAAGTAATCGCGATAAATAATGACGAGGAAAACTGTGTGGTGATGGTAGTAAACGACGATCACTCGATCATCGATCATTCATCGCGCCAGACGCGAACTTCATCCGCTCCGGCTGACGGCTTCGGGGACCAGTCAGAGACTTCGTCGCCATCGCCGCGGCCTCGACCGGCGAAGCGGTCACCGAATCCGCCACCGTCGCGGTCACCGCGACCGCGACCGCGGCCGCGACCGCTCGAAAACCCATCACCGCGGCTGTCGTCGCGGTCGAAAGATCGACGAGGCGGACGGTCGTCGCGGTCGAATCCACCGCGGCCACGACCGCGACCAAAATCGTCGCGGTCGCCGCGGTCAAAACGGCCGCGGCCGCGACCGCCGCCGAAATCGTCCCGGTCGCCGCGATCGAATCGCGGGCGGTCACGACGTTCGAAACCACTGCTTTCGCGGTCACGACGTTCGAAACCACTGCTTTCGCGGTCGCGGTCGGCGAAATCGCGACCTCGACCGCGGCCGCCGCCGAACGAGGTGTCCCGTTCGCGGCGCTCAAATCCACCACCTTCGCGGTCACCAAATCTTCCGCGACCGCGACCACGACCTGCACTTTCGCGGCTTTCGGAATCAAACATCGGGCGCTCAGAATAGTCCCGGTCAAACGATCGACGAGGAGGGCGATCTTCGCGATCGAAACCGCCGCCACGGCCACGACCGCCACCAAAGTCATCGCGCTCACGGTCACCAAATCGACCGCCACGGCTGCCAAAATCGTCTCGGCGCTCAAATCTCGGACGGTCATCTCTTTCATCGCGGTCGAAGCGTGCGCGACCTCGTCCGCCGCCTTCACGGTCTTCGTCCTCGCGTACGCCAAAGCTTCCTCGGCCGCGGCCACCGCCGAAGTCATCGCGTTCACGATCAAAGCGCGGTCGACGCTCGAATCCACCGCCCTCACGGTTTTCGCCGTCGCGTTCACCAAAGCTTGGACGCCCGCGGCCACCGCCGCTGAAGTCGTCTCGATCGCGACCGCGACCGCCTGCAAATTCATCTCTGTCTCTGTCGAATCTTGGACGACGCTCGAATCCACCGCCTTCGCGGTCGCCAAAATCGCGACTGCGACCGCCGCCGCGACCGCCGAAATCGTCTCGACGCTCAAATCTCGGGCGATCGTCCCGATCGAACGAACGACGCGGCGGACGATCATCAAAATCACGGTCGCGGTCACCGAATCGACCGCCGCGGCCGCCGCGACGATCGGCATCAAAACGCCCGCCCCCTCGTCCGCCAAAGCTACCGCCGCGGTCTTCATCCCAACGCGGGCGGAATTCCCGATCGCTGCGCTCAGAGCGCGGCGGCGCGATGGACGTGTCTTTCGGCATATTCTCCGGCGCTGGCTTTTCAGAGTCCGCCAAGCGCAACAAGCGCCGAAGGGCGTCAGACGCTAAATCCTTGGATGGAAACTCCGTGCCGGGGAACTCGGCTGGATCCTGGATTTCGCTCAACGCCAAGATGACGCGCATAAAGTCCGACAGCTGAAGAATCGGATTCATTGGGCGATCGGACAGTTTGTCGGTCGCTGAGCATTTTCCACGCAAGTGCCCGATGTCCATGTCAAAGCCACTGCGAAGGCGTTGCATGCCAGCGTTGAGCTTGCGATTATTCATCTTTCGCGGCAGCGGCCAGTCAATAAGTTGGTACACCAACCTTTCCGGCAACTTCGCGAAAAGATCCGGTCGATCGCGGCAGAAAGCCAAAACTAATCGCTTTACTTCCCCCGCGTCGGTGGGCGTGAGATCCTCCTCATTGTTCTGGCTGTCGCCGCTGCTCGTCGAAGCGTTCTTCGGTGGCTCCGCAACCGCTCGCGCCCACTCCGGAGGCTTCGTCGTGCGTTCGCTATCGTCTTCCTCCCCCTCCAATTTTGCCCCAGAGTATCCAAGCGCTTGTAATCGCGCGAGCAAAATGACAAATTCGGGCCAATCCCCTCCCCACGTTGTCGTCGATTTCACGCTTGAAAGCAATTCGTCCACAGCTGCGTCCACGCTCACCCCTGTCGACGCCTTCACCGCTCCATTCGCGCTCAGATCCTCTTCGTCGTCATCGAAATCGATTCCATCAATCTCGTCTCCTTCGTCATCGTCTGCGATCGCATTCGTGCGCATGCCTTCGCCGCGCTCGCCTCCAGCCGCCGCCGCAAACCCGCGCCGAGCATTCGCTCTGGCGCCTTCGTTCACGCCGCTCCAAATCGACCCCGGCGACGCCCGAGATCGTCCGTCGACGTTTTCCGATCGGTTTCCACTCGCGATCGACCGCTTGAAGCGAGCGGCGACGCGATGCCTTGAACTTGCCGCCGATTGGTGAAACGCCATCGCGCCGCCACTCGAGAGCATCGCGCCGAGCGAGGCCTGAGGCATGATGCGAGGGCGGGTGGAGGCGGATGCGCGCGAGACGCGCAAGAAAACTAGTGAAATAATGGTTGGAAAGATTTCGCGACCAAAAAAGAAGCGTCGTGCGCGAAAGATAATGCCGAAAATCGCGCCACTGGCCACTGAGACGGTTTATTTCGCCGGCGCGGACTCGGACGGCGAGTGCAAAATCACGAACGAAGAATCATTCTCATTCTTTGGCGTTGACGCATGCGGGAGATGATCAAACATAATTATGGTCCATAATAGTTAATATTTTACATTTGCTTGAGATAATCGCGATAGCCGATGGACTCGAGCTTGGAGGCTTTGGTGTTGACGACGTTTTCCATGTCGTCTTGGTAGGCTAACATTTTGGAACACACGTCGGGTTCAAAGGCGGCAACGATGCGAGCGGCGATCAAACCGGCGTTGGCGCTATTGCCGATTGCGACCGTGGCGACGGGAACACCCTTGGGCATCTGCACGATGGATAATAACGAATCCATACCGTCGAGGTATTTGAGCGGCACTGGGACGCCAATCACGGGCAAAGGAGTCATGGCGGCAACCATGCCAGGCAAGTGCGCGGCGCCGCCGGCGCCAGCGATGATTGCGCGCAAGCCTCGTACGTGCGCGCTTCTAGCGTATTCAACCATGCGTTCGGGCGTGCGATGGGCGGAGATCACCGTGACTTCGCATCCGATGCCAAACGATTCGAGGACCTCCGCGGCGGCGCTCATGGTGGGTAAATCGCTATCGGAACCCATTATGATGCCGACTTGTGCCGCCTTTTTTGCCGGCGTCTTGTCCCCCTTTGCCGCGCGAAGGATATTGTTCATGCGCTCTGTTGCCACCGCCGCGCTCGAGCCAACGACGGTGATGTGACCCATTTTACGGGCCATTTTCATTTCCGGCTTTTCGTACCAGTGCACGCTCGCGCCTGGCGTTGCCAAGGCGGCACCCATCAATCGGTGCGCCCGGCCCATAGCCTCCGGACCATCACCGTCGCCTAAAATATTCTTCATCACCGCCCCACCAACTTTGAGCGAGGTGTCGCCTAAAGGCCATCCTAAGATTGCTCGCAAATGGTTCTCGTATTGCGAGCACGCGCACGCCTCGATGGTGTAGTGCCCGCTGTTATGCGGTCTCGGTGCGGTCTCGTTGAGCAAAATCGAGCCATCCTTCAAGAGAAACAATTCGACGCCGAAAATACCCGCGCCCGTGAAGGATGCGATCGCCTTGCGCGCCGCCGCTTGAACTTGCTCGGCGACTCTGTTCGGAATCGGCGCCGGAGTAGTCGTGATGTCGCAAATATTGTTCTCGTGAACCGTCTCCACGACGGGGTAGGACACCGTCTCGCCATCCTTCGCGCGCACGACCATCACCGCGAGCTCGCGCTCAAACGCTACCCACTTCTCGCAGTACAATCCCTGCGCGAATCCCCCGAGCTTGGCGACCGCGCTCGATAAATCATCCGCCGTCTTTGCCACGGCGTTCCCGCGACCGTCGTACGCCAAACGCTTCGACTTTAACATCAGGGGAAATCCAAACTCTGCGGCAGCCTTATCCAGGGCGTCCTGGTTCGGAATATCCGCGAATTCCCCGAGCGGCACGCCTGCTTTCGAGAAGTGCACCTTTTGAGCGTACTTATCCTGAATCGTCGCCAGCGTCTCTGGCGTCGGCTGAACGTCCACGCCCGCCGCAACGAGCTCCCTCAACGCCTCCACGTCTATGTGCTCGATCTCCACCGTGATCACATCGCACTCTTTCGCAAACGCCAGAACGCTCTGTCGATCTCGAAAGCTCCCGACGACTTGCTCTGCCGCGATCGACGCCGGCGCGTTCGTCGTCGGATCTAACGCCCGCAATCGAACCCCCATCGGCGCCCCGGCGATGGCTAACATCCTTCCCAGTTGTCCGCCTCCTAATATCCCAATCTTCGCATCGCGAGGAAGTCCTGCAAAATCGTCTTCCCCACTACTCGTCATAATCGTCAGTCTCCCTCCTCGTCCTCGTTCGTTCGTTCATTCATTCATTCCTCTTCATTCCTTCATTCACTCTTTTCGCGTCGTCATCATCATCATCATCACCCCATCACGCGTCCTAGTATTCATCATCACCAATCAAACCCTCACGCGCTGTCGCCCTGTCCAAACGCTCGCGCGCGCGTCGCTCGCGTCGCGCCGCGCGTACCTCATCGCGAATTCCTTGGACGCGCGCGCGCGCGCGCGCGCGCGCGACGCGTCTCCCCCGCCTTTCTTCCCTAATCCGTCCCCACGACGCCCCGCGAGCGCGACGCCGCGAGCGAGGACGACGGACGACATCGCTCGCGTGCGCGCGAAGGTGACGCAACGCGCGCTTCGGTCGCTTC
>Ga0222713_10003268_pt1 | contig 16899 bp, 18 predicted proteins | sample C33_649DmetaG_FD_165061 | JGI IMG/M metagenome (GOLD analysis project Ga0222713, IMG submission 165061) | Estuarine water microbial communities from San Francisco Bay, California, United States - C33_649D | ecosystem: Environmental > Aquatic > Marine > Unclassified | place: USA: California...
TGGCCCAGAAGGTACGGAGACCTAACGACGGACCGCAGCGCTCGGGGGAAGAGCTGTGGGCGGAGGTTAGAACCGCTCTGGTTGTACTCGGATAGAGTATCCGAACATCTGTTCGAAAGGTAGCAGGTGGCACTGACAGATTTGAGCGTGTCGCCGGCGCTCTGCAGCCCCATACTTACCCCCATGCTCATCCTGCTTCCCACTAGTGAGAAAAAGGCCAAAGAGCCAGGTCCAGCCATCACCGTCTATACCGGGGTTCTCTATCAAGGCCTGGGCTGGGCAACGCTGTCTAAAGCTGCACAAAATCGTGCCCAGAAATCAATTGCAATCATCTCGGCTAAATACGGAAGCCTTAAATGCCTTGATCCCATTGAGCCTTATAAAGAAAAGATCGATGCAGCTCACATGCGAGGGCCCATCACGCAAGTATTAGATGGCATTGAAACTGATCTAGTTATCGACTGTCGCTCTTCGACCTATCAAAGTGTTTGGACTCCCCCGGCGCACAAGTGCGTGGAAATCAAAGTCTTTAGCAAAGTCGATGGCGTGAAGAAAGTCATTACTCATATGTCTAAAAAGGTTCGCGGTGAAGTAACACGACTACTGCTGCTTTCCAAAACTATTCCCTCTGATCCCCAAGAATTAGCAGAGATTGTTTCAACAGAATTTGAATGCGAACTCTTTGAAGCTAAGGCAAATGGGCCTTGGGTGCTAGAGGTTATTGCCCGCTAGTCTGTCTAATGATTTTTACCATCAGCTCTGGATAATCCCACATCGGTGCATGTCCACAATTATCTATAACAATCCAAGAAGTATGAGCAGGTGCTAGCGAGCGCTCTTGCGAATGTGGGTATGGCAGAGTGTAATCAGTGTCGCCAAAGAGGATTGTGACAGGCACGTTCTCTGGAATAGATTTATCAAATCGCTTTCCTAATGTGGCATCCCATGCAGGGAAATAGCCCTTTGCATTTGCCATCGCATAGGCAGAGTCATAACAAATTTCATAACTGAGCTCTTTCCACTTCGGACTCACTCTTGAGTAGCCTATTTTGCGTAGCGCAATGACACGTAATCCAGCTCTAATCAATGGCCTTAAAAGTTTAGCTAAGTAATACGACTGTGCTTCATAAGGTGCTCTTTGTGATGCAGGATTTAGCCAAAGTCCTGCAGGGGCCAGCGCCGTAAGGGATTGAATACGCTTGGGTTGATCTGCTGCCATTTCAAGTGCAATCCATCCACCGAGTGAATTTCCTGCAACGTGAAACTGATTAATCCCATACTCGCGCTGTACTGTTTCAAAGATTGCACGGCCCAATGATTTGGGATCCATAGCTTGTCCCTTGATATAGGGGCTTTTGCCATGTCCTGGCAGATCCACAGTAATCACGCGAAAGCTGTGCGCGAGCGCAGGGATGATGGGCTTAAATGCGCTTGCAGCCGATCCCAGCCCATGAATTAAAACTAAGGGTGGGTGAGATTTATCTGACTGCGTCAGGGTTGAAACAAGACTCATTTTTAGTATTTATATTTTTCTGTCTCTTTAGGATGGGCCTTACATACCGCTTTCCAAATCTCATCTGCCTCAAGGCCAGCAGCTAAAGCCTCATTAACGGTTTTACTGCCAAGTTCTGAGATGGCAATATCGGTAGGAAAGTGCGAATGCTCACCAAATGAAAGCGCTAAACGCTCACGAAGATCAGAGATTCGCACGGGCAATAAGAAACTCTGCTTGAACTCTTGAATCCTCTGGTGTCAGAGGCTGAATCACTTGGCCAATTAACCAACGTGTGGCTAAGTCAGCCAAAATCTGTGAACCAAGAATCATTGATAGGGCGTCATTGAACTGCATCCATAGTGGATGTTGGGTTGCTGCCATTACCTGAGTTAATGGTGCTGGATCAAAAATTCGCATATTGGCAAGAGCTGCATCTGATGAAATTTGGATTGATAAAATCTCTAGGGCGTCAGTGGGATTAGGTGCACTCTGAGCGATGCTTACTAACCTGCGAATCTCTGAATCACAAAGGGCGCTAAGTACTGATTCTTTGTCTCGGTAGTGATTATAAAGTGTTGCACGAGAAATCTGTGATGTATCAGCAATTTCAATCATAGACATCTTGGCTAAGCCAACAGTTGCAATTAAATGCTTAGCACCCTCAAGAATTGCACTTTGTGTGCGGCGATGTGTTGCAGCTTGTGGTGCGTACTTATTAAGCGGCATCGACGACAGTAAGAGTGACGCTCTCGCGGCTCTTTAACTCAAGCGCTACGTCATTGAAAACGCCAGAAAGAGAAAGACCTAGCGCAACACAAATAGCGTTAAGGAGTTCAGATGAAGCCTCCTTTTGTCCACGTTCTACTTCAGATAGGTAACCCAGTGAGACACGGGCATCACATGCAACATCGCGCAATGTGCGATTTTGTGATGTGCGGGCAGCACGAAGTGTGAGACCAACTGCTTCACGAACTAGAACCACGGGCCCACCTCCTTTTTTACGCTCGGTGTCTAAGGATACGCGCAAAGGTGGCAATGGCGCTTGCTGTAGCTGCGTTTCGCACAGATTCTCGCTCACCAGATAAGGATAATTCGATGCTCTGACATACCGGCCCCGCAATTGCTACCCACACCATCCCCACTGGATGGCCATCTAAAGGGTTAGGTCCGGCAACTCCTGTTGTGCCAATAGCCCATGTTGTTCCAAATGATTTCAGCGCACCTTGCGCCATTGCAACTGCAACTTCTTCACTCACCGAAGTGTGCTCGGCAATGATTGCTGGATCAACACCTAAGTGAGAAATCTTTATTTCATCACGATAAGCAGTTGTGCTACCTACAAAAACATCAGATGCTCCTGCGATTGTGACAATGGCAGAGCTAACAGCCCCTGCAGTTAAGGATTCAGCGGTACTGAGAGTTTCACCCCGAGCACGTAAATCATCAACTACTTGCGCCGCAAGGCTAATGATCTCGGCAGGCAGTGCCATGTGGTTGTGTTCCTAACTCTTAGTGAACGCTGATTTTACATAGTAAGCACCAGTAACGATAGTCAGAGCCACTGCTATATACATAAATCCATCACGGAACCAGTAAAGCGATGGGCTCAAAGGCAAGACATAGAAGCCCACTCCAAAGTTTTGCATGGTGGCCTTGATCTTGCCACCTTTATTGGCGGCAATGACTCCGCGATTGAGAATCATCAAACGAAAAACGGTAATTCCTATTTCGCGAGCCAAGATAACAATCGTGATCCACCATGGCATCCGCCCAAGAATTGAAAGGGAAATCATGGCCGTACCAAGCATTACCTTATCGGCGACTGGATCTAAAAACTTACCCAATTCTGTAATAGTGTTTCGACTGCGTGCCAAATTACCATCAAGAATGTCGCTCATCCCAAGAATGAAAAAAACACACCAAGAGATGTATTGCCATATTGGATCATCGCCACCGTTTTTAAAAAGTGTATAAGCACCTACTGGCACCAGCAACAATCGCATAAGGGTTATAAAGTTGGGAGTCACAAATCCTGGCAACTTCATAGTGGCTTTGCCACCAAATCAGCGCCCATTGATTCAATCACCACAGCATCAACATACTGCCCCGCCGCAAAATCTGTCCCGATAAAAGTAGTGCTCCCGTCAACTTCTGGACCTTGATGAGCCGCTCGTCCTTCTTGCAGTTCGGCATCTTCTATCAAAACACGAATAGATTCACCGATACGAGCCTGTGCGCGTAAAGAAACCATTTCATCGGCCAAGGAAGAGAGAGTCTCCACGCGTTGGGCTATTACTTCTTCATCAATCTTGCCATCAATCTTTAGCGCTTCGGTGTTATCTTCATCAGAATAACCAAAGATTCCAACTGCATCTAACTTGGCTTCGGTGATGAATCTGGCTAACTCGTCAAAATCCTCTTGTGTCTCACCTGGAAAGCCAACAATAAAGTTAGAACGAATGCCAGCCTCAGGAGATAAGACACGGATCTGATTGATTAAATGGAGAAACTTTTCATTATCGCCAAAGCGGCGCATACGGCGCAGAACTGTTGGTGATGAATGCTGGAAAGATAAATCAAAATAAGGAACTGTCTTTGGTGTCGCAATCATGGCCTGAATCAGCGTTGGTCGCATTTCTGCAGGTTGTAGGTATGAAAGGCGAACCCGTTCAACTCCCTCAAGAGCCGCAATTTCAGGCAGCATCTTCTCCATTAATTTCAAATCACCTAAATCTTTTCCATACGAAGTTGTATTTTCACTAACTAAAAAGAGCTCGGTAACACCGTTGGCAACTAACCAACGTGCCTCATCCAAAACTTCGTGGGGGCGGCGGGAAATAAAGGAGCCTCTAAAGTATGGAATCGCACAGAAAGAACAACGGCGATCACAGCCAGATGCAATCTTAAGTGGCGCCCATGGCGCACCACCCAAACGTTTACGGGAAAATTCAGTACTCTCGCGGGTCTCAGCGCGATCTGCTGGTGCAATAGGCAAAAGGGCGCGGCGATCCCTTGGGATATGAGGTATGTGTGAATTGCCTGCGACGATTGACTGCAGTCGTGCAGATATATCTTGATAGTCATCAAAACTTAAGATTGCATCTGTATCCGGAAGCGCTTCGGCTAATTCATTTCCATAGCGCTCAGCCATGCATCCCACTGCAACCACCGCACGCGTCTGGCCATGTCCTTTGAGTGAGTTTGCTTCTAATAAGGCGTCAATTGAATCCTTTTTAGCTGACTCAATAAATCCACATGTATTAACAAGTGCAACTTCAGCAGATTCAACATCATCAACTAAGATCCAACCATCAGCTGCTAATCGGCCGGCAAGCTCTTCTGAATCAACTTCATTTCGTGAGCACCCTAAAGTTACGACTGCTACGGTGCGCTTCATTTGGCAAATCTTAGCGTGTTATGAATCGACTCCATACGACACGCTAACTACCTCACCATCGACGCCAAGTGATGGAACTTTCTTGCCATTTACTTTCAGATCTACTCCTCCAGCGTTTCCAACCTTGAGATTAAGTTGCGAATCTGAAGAAAATGTCTTCGCTCCTCCGCGTGGTATTTGCCCACTAAATAAGGTCCGACCAGCTGCATCAGAAACAAAGAGCCAGGATTTAGCACGCGTTGCATCGACAACTACCTCAACGCCAGTTCCAGTGGAAAAAGTACTTTGTGCAGATGGCTCTGCTTCTGGAGATCCACTTTGTGTTTCGGTCGAAGAAGGAGCTGCACTGGCTGATGGCTTAGCACTTACTACATCAGTTGAAGCAGTATTTGAGATAATAACTTGTGCAATACCAACAACAAAAAGTGAAACAATCGATATCATCACAAGCACTTTCCAAGAAATCTTGCGTGCATCTTCAGGTTGGCGCATCACATTATTTTCGACAAGCAAATCTTTCATTGAGCGGACTTCTCCGCCCTGTTCTTCATCATAGAGGCGGATGAACTCTTTTTGATCAGCTTTCAAGATTGAGGCAATATTGCGCACATGGCCCCGTGCATAAGTTTCACCGCCGCACTGGGAGAAATTATCTTTCTCAATTTCACTCAAAACACTTATACGGATATTTGTTTTGGCAGCCAAATCTTCAAGTGAAAGGCCCGCGTCTTTACGCGCCTTAGCAATCAAAGATCCTAGTGACATCGTTAATGGTCCTTAAGGGAAATTACTTCTACCGATGAGAACCCAATTCTAGAACCTGTACAAGCCTTGTGACTAGAGAGTGGAGTGAGAACAAGGGGTGAATGACGAACTAACCCTCGGGTAAATCTCCTAGTAGTCCCGCAAAGTCGCTAAAACAGAATCCAATTCGTCGGGCTTCACTAGAACCGTTCGTGCCTTGGAACCTTCAGATGGTCCTACTATTCCGCGAGACTCCATCAAATCCATCAATCGTCCAGCTTTAGCAAATCCAACTCGAAGTTTTCTTTGTAACATTGATGTTGAACCGAACTGAGTTCCGACTACTAATTCAACTGCTTGCAGCAAAATATCTAAATCATCTCCAATTTCTTTATCCACCATCTTTGGGTGTGATTGCACAGCAGTAACATCCTCGCGATAGCGTGGTTTTAACTGCTTCTTTACGTGTGTTGTTACAGCTTCAATTTCGCGTTCTGACACATAAGCACCTTGAATGCGAACTGCACGACTTGCTCCCATAGGAATGAAAAGGGCGTCACCCTGTCCAACAAGTTTTTCAGCACCAGGGCTATCTAAAATAACGCGGCTATCTGCTAAAGAACTCGTTGCAAATGAAAGTCTGGAAGGAACGTTTGCCTTAATTAATCCTGTAACAACATCCACAGAGGGACGCTGCGTTGCAAGCACTAAGTGAATACCAGCAGATCTAGCCAGCTGAGTAATGCGCACAACAGACTCTTCAACTTCTTTAGCTGCCACAATCATTAAATCTGCAAGCTCATCAATGATAACAAGTAGATATGGATATGGCTCAACCCTGCGATCACTTCCTGGAGGAACAGTTACCTTGCCAGCTCGAACAGCCTTATTGAAATCATCTATATGTCTAAATCCGAAAGTTGAGAGGTCTTCATATCGCAAATCCATTTCCCGCACAACCCACGTTAGGGCATCTGCAGCCTTTTTAGGATTAGTAATGATTGGTGTTATTAAATGTGGGATACCTTCATAAGCAGTTAACTCAACACGCTTTGGATCAATTAGTACTAAGCGAACTTCATCAGGTGTAGCACGCACCAAAATCGAAGTAATCATTGCGTTAATCATTGAAGATTTACCTGCTCCAGTTGCTCCAGCAACTAAAAGGTGAGGCATCTTTGCAAGATTTGCACAGACAAAGTTGCCTTCAACATCTTTACCAAGTGCGACCAACATAGGGTGGTGATCGAGGCCAGCAACTGATGAGCGCAATACATCACCCAAAGCCACGATTTCGCGATCAGCATTTGGAATTTCAATTCCCACTGCAGATTTTCCTGGAATTGGCGAAAGGATTCGCACGTCACTGCTTGCAACTGCATAGGAAATATTCTTCGAAAGAGCGGTAATGCGCTCTACTTTCACCGCATTTCCAAGCTCCACTTCATAGCGAGTAACGGTTGGTCCACGCATAAAGCCAGTTACTTGGGCATCAATTTCAAATTGTGCAAAGACTTCAGTAAGGGCTGCAACTACTAAATCGTTTGCCTTACTTTTTGCTTTTGCTGCAGGCCCTGTGCGCAACAGATCGGCAGGTGGTAATTCATATGTTGAATCAGGGGTAAGCAAGAGTTGTTCAGGTCGCTTGGTAACCGTTTCTGAAGTTACTACTGGAGAAATAGGGATTGGAACCGTGAACTCTTCATCAAAGCTCTCTTCATCTAACTCTTCCTCATCTTCTTCCACTGGTTCATTCCAGGCAGCTACGATGGGAGTCTCAAATGGTGGAGTGTCTGTGATTTCAAAATCTTCAACCTTGATTGGTCTTTCAGGGCGTTTGGCCCATAACCAACTAGCACTAGAGGTTAATCGATCTAAAACTTGTGAAACAGGTGTGGCTGTAACGACTAGTAGTCCAAAGATGAAAATGATGACTAACACTGGATAAGTAAGAACTGATGTCATCAGAGAAACTAATGGTGTGGTCACTGCATAACCAACCCAGCCGCCACCTTCGCGTATGGCTGTTGCTCCAGTACCAACAGAACCGTTGAGTAAGTGTGAAATACCAGTTGATGAGAGCAATAACGTTATAGTTCCAACAACTACACGTCCAATAGCCGCGCTATCTTCCGGAGTTCTAAATAGTTTGAAAGCAAAATAGATTAAGACAAGTGGTGTGACAAATCCGATGCGTCCAAAGCCACCGTATACAAATGCATAAACCGCACGGCTAACAATATTGTCAGCTTGAAACCACGTACCCGCTGTGGCAACGAGTGCAAGAATGAGAATGAGAAATGCGATTCCATCACGCTGATGTGCTGGATCTAAATCACGGGCACCGCGAGCAATAAAGCGAACTGAATTACCAAGAATTTTTGCGATAAACCGCCAGATTGCAGTTAGGCCTTTTCCGAGCGCGCCACCTGCTGCGCCGCTTTTGGATTTAGATTTCTTCTTAGCCACACTCCTCATCGTAAAGGAAGAGTAATTTCTTAGCGCCTAGGCGCGCCGTTCTTAAACTTCAATAACAACAGGGACAATCATCGGCTTTCGGCGATGTTCTCCCCCTACCCAGCCACCTACGGTTTTTCTCACAATCTGTGAAAGCTGATGTGTTCCATTAATTCCTTCGGCAACTGCTACTGCCAATGCCTTTTCAATCTTTAATTTCACATCATCAAAGAGCGCCATATCTTCATTGAATCCACGTGCATGGATATCAGGTCCGGCAACGATCTTTCCACTTTGTGAATCAATCACCACAATAACTGAAATGAAACCTTCTTCACCGAGAATTCGACGATCTTTCAATGATGTTTCTGTGATGTCTCCAATACTCTGACCATCAACATAAACAAATCCACACGGGACTGAACCAACAACTTGTGCTTCATGATCAATTAAATCGACCACAACACCATTTTCAATAATTAAAGCATTTGGTCGTGGAACTCCGGCTTGAATCGCAAGTTCAGCATTTGCCTTCATATGCCGCCATTCACCGTGAATGGGCATTACATATCTTGGCTTAACAATGTTGTAGCAGTAAAGCAGTTCACCTGCAGCCGCATGTCCTGAAACGTGGACCATCGCATTTGCTTTGTGAACTACTTTGGCACCAAAGCGAGTGAGTTCGTTGATGACCCTAAAGACTGAGTTTTCATTTCCAGGAATGAGTGATGAAGCCAAAATAACTGTGTCACCTTCGCCGACTCGAATCTGGTGATCACCATTTGCCATGCGCGATAGCGCTGCCATGGGTTCACCTTGAGAACCCGTGCAAATCAAAACCACATTGTCATCAAAGGAATCCAAATCCTTTGAATCCATAACGATTCCAGGGGGAACTGTAAGGTAACCCATATCTTGGGCAATCTTCATATTGCGCACCATAGAGCGACCAATAAAGATAACTTTTCTCTTGTGAATAGCGGCAGTATCAATGACTTGTTGAACGCGGTGCACGTGGGATGAGAAAGAAGCAACAATTACTCGGCGCTTGGTTGAACCAATAACGCGATTGAGTGCGGGCATAATTTCGCGCTCAGAAGGTGTAAAGCCTGGAATATCTGCATTAGTTGAATCCACCATAAATAGATCAACACCTTCTTCACCCAAACGAGCAAAGGTACGCAAATCTGTAATACGGCCATCAAGTGGTAATTGATCCATCTTAAAATCACCTGTTGCAAGAACTCGACCTGCATCAGTGTTGATAACCACAGCTAATGCATCTGGAATTGAGTGGTTAACGGCAACAAATTCAAGTTCAAATGGTCCAACATCTTCATGTCCACCTTCACGAACTTCGCGCGTCAGAGGAGAAATTCTGTGCTCTTTTAGCTTAGCTGTAACTAGGGCCAGCGTAAGAGCTGATCCATAAATAGCAATATCTCCACGTTCGCGAAGTAGATAAGGAACCGCGCCAATGTGGTCCTCATGGCCGTGCGTTAAGAAAACTCCAACAACATCATCTAATCGATCACGGATATATGAGAAATCGGGAAGAATTAAATCTATTCCTGGCTGCGTATCTTCAGGAAATAGAACGCCGCAGTCAACAATGAGTAACTTTCCTTTAGTTTCAAAGACGGTCATGTTGCGACCTATTTCACCTAAGCCGCCAAGGGCGACAATGCGCAATCCACCTTTTACTAAAGGTGAAGGTAATCCGAGATCTGGGTGAGGATGATTCATTATTTAAGTACTACGCCACCTGCGCGTAGGTCGTCACGCAACTGCGCAATTTGCGCATCTGTTGCATCGACTAGAGGAAGACGGGTATATCCACCAGGTAGACCCATTAATGTCAGTGCGGCTTTTGTCATGATGGCACCTTGTGTGCGGAATGTCCCAGTGAAGACTGGTAACAATTGCTGATGAATCTCTAGTGAACGAGCAGGGTTGCCAGCAAACCAAGCGTTAAGCATCTCTTTGAGTTGTGATCCGACTGTGTGACCACACACTGAAACAAAGCCAACTGCTCCCACTGATAGAAGTGGCAAATTAAGAATGTCATCACCTGAATACACAGGTATTCCGCAGCGCTTGATCACCCAAGAAGTTGCTGCAACGTTTCCTTTGGCATCCTTAAGCGCGACAATTGAAGGGTGTTCAAAAAGTTCAACGATTGTGTCTGATTCAATCTCTACTCCTGTGCGACCGGGGATGTCATAGAGCATCATTGGCAGAGCTGTGGCATTTGCCATTGCTAGAAAGTGAGCTTTGATACCAGCTTGTGGTGGCTTGTTGTAATAAGGAGTAACTACCAAAATTCCATCTGCGCCAGCTGCTTCGCTTCGCTTTGCCTGATTGATTGAATAATCAGTTTCATTATCGCCAGCACCTGAAACAACTTTGATGTTTGAGCCCACTACACGCTTAACAACTTTAATAATCTCTTCTTTTTCAGAAGATTTAGTCGTAGGAGCTTCACCTGTTGTGCCATTGACGACAATGCCATCATGACCAGTTTTAACTAGATGATCAGCAATTTTTTCAACGCCATCCCAATCAATAGAGCCATCTCTCTTAAATGGCGTGACCATTGCGGTCAACATGCGGCCAAATGGCGCTGGCGTACTCATGCCGTCAACTCTACCCGTTTTATGGGGCGATGCGACCAGACTTTTCGAAGGCCCCGTATGTGAGCGGCATTAATTTTGCGAATTCGGCTTCCATTTTCTCGGCCACCATCTCAATTTCGCGTTGAGGGTAGCTTGGAAAGTGCGAGCCATCGCGGGATGTGCGAAGGGACAAAAAGTTCATAAGTGCACGGGCATTCATCGTTACATACATTGATGAATAGGTGGCCACAGGTAACACAGCGCGTGCAACTTCGCGGGCAACACCTGCATCTAACATTTTCTGATAGCTATCATAAGCAACAACATAGGCAGCCTTCATGGCGTTAGTTGTAATTTCAAATTGTTCTTTGGTTCCATCTTCAAATGTATAGGATCCAGTCTTGCCAACTTGTACAAGCTTTCGTTCCTTAGAAGGAATGTAAAAAACAGGTTTCAATTCCCGATAGCGTCCACTTTCTTCATTGTATGAAGCTATGCGGTGGCGCATAAATTCACGAAAAACAAATATTGGTGCAGAGATGAAGAAAGTCATAGAGGTATGTTCAAAAGGTGATCCATGGCGCTCACGAGCAAGATAGTTAATTAAACCTGCAGATCGAGCTGGATCCTCACCAATCTCATCCATTGACTGTTCACCAGCAGTTGAAACTCGTGCTGCCCAGATTACGTCGGCATCACTTGCACTGGCTTTTACTAATTCAACGGTTACATCATCTCTAAATATGATTTCCTCAGGCATGGGCTCACCTTATAAGGGGCCGGGTTTGAGCCTTTGGATATCTAGGGCAGAATGTCTGCGTGTCCAGAATTGAATCCACCACATTTCGCAATTCTCTGAGCGTTTCCATCACTGTTGGGGCATATGGAACCGCTTTTGGAGCTGCTGCCGTTGCAAATGGCTTTTCACTTGTGCAAACGTGCTTACTATCACTTCTCACATTTTCTGGTGCATCTCAGTTTGCTGTCATCGGAGTTCTTGGTGCTGGTGGCGGTGCAATAAGTGGAATTGCTACTGCTTCTCTACTTGGAATTCGAAATGGTGTCTATGGCGTGATTATGGCACCTCGATTAAAGGTAAAAGGTTTTAAGAGAATTGTTGCTGCTCAAATCACAATTGATGAGTCAACTGCAGTAGCACTTGGACAAGAAGTTCGAGGCGAAAGCGCCATGCGTCAAGGTTTTTGGCTTACCGGTTTTGGTGTTTTTCTTTTTTGGAATTTATTCACAGTTGCTGGAGCCCTTGGCGCGCAAGCCATGGGAGATGTCCGTGCTTGGGGTCTTGATTCAGCTGTTCCAGCGGCCTTCTTAGGTCTTGTGTGGCCACGCTTAAAAACTAAGCAAGATCGAATTCTCGCCGTAGCCTGCATTGTTTTTGCTCTTGTGATGACACCGATTTTGCCAGCAGGGTTACCAATAATTGCAACTGCATTTATTGCCGTAGCGGTGGGACTTCGCAAATGAACTCATTTTGGATAGCTACGATAGGCACAAGTGTTATTGCTTTTGCTCTTAAATACGCTGGCCATAATGTTCCAGAGAGAATTTTTGCACACCCTAAAGTGCAATCCATTAATGCTCTTATTCCTATTGCACTCTTGAGTGCTTTGGTTGCCGTTCAAACCTTCACCGAAAAATCACAACTTATGATTGATCATCGCTTGGCAGGCGTATCGGCTGCAGTTATAGCCCTTATTCTTAAAGCACCATTTCCAGTTGTCGTACTAAGCGCAGCCATCACATCGGCTGCAATCTATAACTGGTTTTAGATAATTTTAAGTGCTTGAAGTTTTGCCTTCAAGTCATTATCTGAAGGCTCAGTTAAGTGAGTACCATCAGAGAAAACAATCACAGGAATTGACTGCGCTCCGCCGTTAATCTCTTTGACTTTATCAGCAGCACTTAGATCTGCATCAACATCGATAAGTGTGTATTCAACATTTAACTCTTCAAATAAACGCTTTGAACGACGGCAATCTCCGCACCAGTCAGCGCCATACATCGTGATTTGATCTTTTGACATGTTGTTCTCCCTTTACATGAACTTATCAAGGCCATGTGTCAGGCCTGGATGTGAAATTACATTTCTAATACCAAGGATTACTCCCGGCATAAATCCTGCTCGATCAAGTGAATCATGGCGAATCGTTAATGTTTCACCCAATCCCCCAAGAATGACTTCCTGGTGTGCAACTAGTCCACGTGCGCGCACTGAGTGCACTGGAATATCTCCCACTTTTGAACCACGAGCACCACTGAGCGCTGTTGTAGTTGCATCAGGTTGTGGACCTAGACCTGCATCTTTGCGGGCCTTACTCATGAGCTCTGCCGTGCGAGATGCGGTGCCACTTGGTGCATCAACCTTGAGTGGGTGATGAAGTTCAATAATTTCAGCAGATTCAAAGTAGCGCGCTGCTTTTTCAGCAAACTCCATCATCAGAACTGCGCCAATCGCAAAGTTGGGTGCAATCAAAACCCCCACTGAAGGATTTGAAGCGAGCCAACCTTTAACTTTTGCAAGCTTTGCATTATCAAATCCAGTAGTTCCAACTACTACGTTTATTCCATTGTTAATGAGAAATTCAAGATTTGCCATGACGCTATCGGGAGTAGTGAAATCAACAACAACTCTGGCGCCAGAATTCTTGAGTTGATCCAGTGAATCGCCAAGATCCAAGGCAGCAACAAGGTTTAAGCCTTCGGTAGATTCAACGGCCTTTACAACCTCTGAACCCATGCGTCCCTTTGCACCAAGGACTGCTACCTTAATCATTTCAACACCTTTTCAAATTTCGACGTGTTCTTAAAGGGGCCTACAAGTGCAAGCGTAGGCGTTTTGGTCAAAAAGGCGCTAGCAATTTCGCGTATGTCCTGCTCATTTACGCGTGAAATTGATTTCAAGATGTCGTCAAAGCCCATCACTTGGCCATAAACAATCTCATTTTTGCCAATTCTAAACATGCGCGAGCCTGAGTCTTCTTGACTCAAAACCAATGAACCGCGAACTGCGCCTTTAGCGCGTTCAATCTCTTCATGCGTCATTGCATTATCAACAACATCAGCTAGAACTTCGCGGATGATTTCCACAACTTCTAGAGCCTTTGTTGGATTACAACCGGCATAGAAACCAATTTGACCACTGCCTGCAAATTGCTGAGCATAGGCATAGACCGAGTATGCAAGACCACGCTTTTCACGAATCTCTTGAAATAAACGTGAAGACATTCCTCCGCCAAGTGCTGAAGCTAGAACGCTCATGGCAAAACGCCGATCATCATGGCGGGCAACACCCTCCATGCCATAGAACATGTGTGCTTGTTCAGTTTTGCGAGAAATCAAACCAACGCTCTGTTGCTTAACTTTCTTATCTTGTGCATTTGAGCGAAGAACTGGTGCGCCCATTTCATCTAGAAAACCATCAACTGAAAGGGCTGCTTCAACCATAGCAACCACTTTCTTGTGCTTAATGTTTCCAGCAACTGCAACTACTAAGTCCTGAGGCAAATAACGCTTCTTATAGTAGTTATTAACTGTGCTGCGAGACATTCCCTTAATTGATGCAACAGTGCCAAGAATTGGACGCCCTAGAGGAGTATCCCCGTAATAAGTCTCGGCATAGAGATCATGGACTAAATCACTTGGATCATCATCGCGCATTGCAATCTCTTCTAAAACAACCTTACGCTCTGCATCAACATCAAGGGCTGAGATAACTGATGATGTAATTAAATCTGAAATGACATCGATTGCTATAGGCAAATCTGTATCAATCACACGTGCATAGAAGCAGGTGTATTCCTTTGAGGTGAAGGCGTTCATCTCGCCACCGACTGATTCAATCGATGATGAGATTTCAAGTGCGCTGCGTCGCTGCGTTCCTTTAAAGAGTAAATGCTCTAGAAAGTGAGAAGCCCCAGCCGTTGCCGGGGATTCATCACGAGATCCAACATTTACCCATATACCAATTGCGGCACTGCGCACCGAAGAGACTTCTTCAGTAACGATGCGCAGACCGCTAGGTAAAACTGAACGACGAACGCTCATTTATTCAGCAGAACCAGTTGTTCCATCTTCAAGAACTGGAACCAAAGACAACTTGCCCTTTGGATCAATCTCGCCGATTTCAACTTGAATCTTGTCGCCAACCTTCATGACCTCTTCCAAGTTCTCTATGCGCTTTCCACCATGCATCTTGCGAATCTGAGATACGTGGAGCAAACCATCTTTACCTGGCATCAATGAGACAAAGGCACCAAATGCTGCAAGCTTTACAACGGTACCGAGGTAGCGCTCTCCAACTTCCGGCATTTGCGGATTAGCAATTGCATTGATTTGAGCACGTGCAGCTTCAGCTGATGGACCATCAACTGCGCCGATATAGATCGTGCCGTCATCTTCAATTGAAATATCTGCGCCAGTTTCATCTTGAATCTGATTAATAATCTTGCCCTTAGGCCCGATTACCGCACCAATCTGATCAACTGGAATCTTTACAGAGATAATGCGTGGAGCAAATGGGCTCATCTCATCTGGGCCGTCAATTGCTTCATTCATTACATCTAAAATTGCAAGACGTGCTTCCTTAGCTTGGTGCAGAGCACCAGCTAAAACTGAAGCAGGAATTCCATCAAGCTTTGTATCTAACTGCAGCGCTGTAACGAAGTCCTTTGTTCCGGCGACCTTAAAGTCCATATCGCCAAATGCATCTTCTGCACCAAGAATGTCCGTAAGTGCTACATACTCGACCTTGCCATCGACAGTGTCAGAGATAAGACCCATTGCAATACCTGCAACTGGTGCGCGTAGTGGAACACCTGCGTTATAAAGCGCAAGAGTTGATGCACACACAGATCCCATAGATGTTGATCCATTTGAACCAAGTGCTTCTGAGACCTGACGGATTGCGTAAGGGAACTCTTCACGTGTTGGAATTACTGGAATCAAAGCACGCTCTGCAAGTGCACCGTGGCCGATTTCACGACGCTTAGGTGTACCAACTCGACCAGTCTCGCCAGTTGAATATGGTGGGAAGTTGTAGTTGTGCATATAACGCTTATGGTTTTCAGGATTCAACGTATCTAGCTGTTGTTCCATCTTGAGCATGTTAAGGGTCGTGATTCCAAGAATCTGTGTCTCACCACGTTCAAAGATTGCTGAACCGTGAACACGGGGAATTACCTCTACCTCTGCAGAGAGTGCACGGATATCTCGCAAACCACGTCCATCGATACGGATCTTGTCACGCAAAACTCGCTGACGAACAAGCTTCTTCGTTAAAGAGCGAAACGCTGCAGGAATTTCCTTTTCGCGGCCTTCAAAGGCAGCAGAAAGTGATTCCTTTGTTGTCGCAGAAATCTCATCAATCATTGTTTCGCGCTCTTGCTTGCCAGAAATTGTTAGCGCCTTTGCAAGATCTGCACTTGCTGCCTTTTCAACAGCTTCAAATACATCATCTTGGTAATCAAGAAAGACTGGGAACTCAGCAGTTGGCTTCGCAGCCACCTTTGCAAGCTTTGACTGTGCTTCACAGAGAATCTTGATAAATGGCTTTGCAGCATCGAGACCTTGTGCAACAACTTCTTCAGTAGGAGTTGGAGCACCACCCCTGATGAGTTCAATTGTGCGCTCGGTGGCTTCTGCTTCAACCATCATTATTGCAACATCGCCATCGCTAATGCGACCAGCAACAACCATGTCAAAGACTGCATTTGCAACCTGTGAATGGTTAGGGAAAGCAACCCACTGTCCATCAATTAAAGCAACGCGAACGCCACCGATTGGACCAGAGAAAGGCAAGCCTGCAAGCTGTGTTGACATCGAAGCAGCATTAATGGCGATTACGTCATACATGTGGTCTGGATCAAGTGCCATTACTGTCACAACGATTTGAACTTCATTGCGAAGTCCCTTAACAAATGATGGACGCAACGGACGGTCGATTAAACGACACGTAAGAATTGCATCTTCTGATGGACGCCCTTCACGACGAAAGAACGATCCTGGAATACGACCAACTGCATACATCTTCTCTTCAACATCAACTGTCAAAGGAAAGAAATCAAATTGATCTTTAGGAGTCTTTGATGCAGTTGTTGCTGAGAAGATCATTGTTTGATCATCTAAGTAAACTGCTGCTGCTCCTGCTGCTTGGCGCGCTAGGCGACCTGTTTCAA